>MDTB01139449.1_pt1 | contig 10498 bp, 5 predicted proteins | sample 811161 | NCBI WGS metagenome assembly MDTB01 (sample SAMN05326650, study PRJNA326480) | marine metagenome | isolation source: seawater | place: Mediterranean Sea | collected 2009
ATTCTTTCGCACGGTCAATGCGCAAGTCGGCGGCAACACATCGACGCTGGATCGCATACCGTTTCGATCTGGTGCCGACGCCATGGATGTCGCGATCCCGCTGTTCGACGGCGATAAAGAAATCGAGTTTCCCAGCGGCTTTGATCAGGACAGCTTCGTCGTTGTGCGACAGGACTTGCCGCTGCCCATGACGGTCATAGCAGTGTTCGCGAGAGTGCAAACATTTGATTAAGATCATCGACTTCGTTGCCGGTCACGCGGAAGACCTGATCGAGCAGGGCCGTCGTGACTTTGGGTCGCTCGCCGATGCCGACACAACCATGAAACCATATTTCGACACGGTCGCGGCGCAGCCGGGCATGGCGTACTCGATGATTGACGACGGTCATCTGATCACGTCAGCAGGCATCTACAAGGTCTGGAACGGCGTTGGCGAAGCATGGCTGCTGCCAAGCAACCGCATGCTGGCGAAGCCGCGCAAAGCCGTCAAAGCGGTGAGCACGTTTCTCGATGACGTTAGCGAGCGCGAGGGCTTGTGGCGCGTGCAGGCGACAACGCATGCAGACTTTGATCGTGGCCGTCGTTTTCTCGAATGGCTCGGATTTAAAAACGAAGGCGTGCTGCGAGGCTACGGACCTGACGGCGCTGATCACATAATCTATGCGAGGGTTAAATAATGGCATTGGCGACTATGGGGTCTGGCATGTCCGGCGGACTTGGCGCTGGCGGCGGTGCGGGTATGGGCATGGGTATGGGTACGGCGCTCGGCGGCGCAGGTATTGGGTTGCAAGCCTTTGGCATGATGTACCAGAAGAAGGCTGCGAAAGCCGCAGCTGCGGCGCAGCAGCGAGCCATGGAGTACAATGCTAAAATCTCCGAGCGCAACGCAAAAGCCGCCGACATCCGCGCGGACTTTTCCAAGCTTGTCAGCGAAATTGATATTGTTGATTTCCGAGATGACTTTGATCGGCTAAATCGATCAGTCGGAGCGCGGATGCGAAAGTCAGGGTTCCGCGCAGACACTGGTACAAACCGCGAGGTGCAGATCGCGAACGCACGCGAAGCCGACGAAGAGATACAAGCGCGGCGTATGAACGCTGACGCGCAGGTCACGGCAATTCGCGAGCAGGGCGTTAATGCGCGCCTGCAGGCAAATCTATTCCGCAACAAAGGACAGCTCGCAATTCAAACCGGCGCGATCCGCGCGCAGACTGCAATGATCCAAGGCATGCAGAACATGGCAAAAACCGGTTATATGTTGGCAGGCGCTTAATGAGCAGCGGAATGAATGTGCCGCTGTATCGTCGCCAGACGCAGCTCACGCGCGACAGCGGCGCGCGGAACCTGACAGCAATGGCGTCGGGTTCGGATTACGCTGCGCCAGCGAACGCGGCGTTTCAGTTAGGCGGTGCTGTTGCCGGTGCCGGTCAGTTTGTGGGCGACATTGCAATCACCGAGGCCAAGCAGGAAAACGCGACGCTGCTTGCAAGCGAAGAGGCAAAACTTAGCGACCACATTTTTCAAGTTCAGACTGATGCCGCAACCGGCGCGGTCGGTCAGTCTAAGATGGTTCCAAATCCCAACGCACCGGCAGGCGGCGGCCCGCGAAAAGCTAACCTTATGCTTGGGCCGCGAGAGACGCAGCAGCAACATTTAGCACGTTATCGGTCGTCAATAGAACGTCAGGCAGCGGCGCAAGCCGCGCGGATTTCTGACCGCGATGTCCGGCGGCGATTCACGACTGCAGCATCACAGAAGCTACGCACAGCTTTGCCCGGTATACAGAACCAGCTGCGCACGCGATACCTGGACGATCACCGCGCGCAAATGGCGAACCACGTTATAGAGCAGCGGCGTAGTTTAGAACGTCACACGTTTGGCGGCACTATGTACAATCAAGTCGTCGAAATGACTGAAAATTTCATCCGCTTGCACGGCATTGAAAACAACGAAACGCAACAGAACATCGAAAAAAGCGTGCGGCAATTTCGCAGTGATGTAGTCGAAGATCACGTTATGCGTGAGGCGTTAATTTATTCGGAGATGAAGACGCCAGACGCTGCAAAGCAACTGCAGCGCGAGGTGGCGAACTATGCGTCTGCCACGTCACCGTACCGCGATCTGTCGCCTGACGCGGCGCAGCGTCTGCAGAAGAAATTATCCGAGCAATACCGCATTGATTCACGGCGTATCGTTGCTGATGAAGAGAAGCGGGAACGTGATTATGAAAAGGCGTTAATCAAAGACAGCAAGGCTGAAGTGCGCCGTATCGGGCAAGCTATACAAAAGGCTCGCGCCAAAGGTGAGCCGGTGAATTTCACAGCCGCACAAATTCGCGGCAACCCGCGTATCTTACCGGAGAAAAAAGAGCAGCTTATTAAAGAGCTGACTGGAGATGATGGCGTTTATAATCACGTAGCGCGTTTCGAGTACAAGCAGCAGATTCGAGACGCCGTAACTGAAGACGATTTGCTTGACGTTGAACGGTTAATTGAAAGGGATCATTCGGGTAATATTATTGGCAACACGCTAAAACTTGAGCTGGACGATTACATCGAAAAGCGCAAAACAAAAACGCCAGAATATGAAGAGCAAGAACGCTACCGGAAAGTCGTAAAAAATTCTCTCGGCCTCAAAACTTTCGGCGGCATGACGCTCGGCCCGTTTAAAGACGACAAGGCGAACGCAAAGCGAGCCATACAGCTTGATCGTTTTGAGGTGCTTATCGACGAAGGGATGCGGCCAGCTGAAGCGGCTTTCACCGTGATTACTGACGTAATTGAAGAAGACCAAAAGCTGGCGCAATCTTTTGCACGCACGCTGCCCCAGAAAATCATTGGAGACTTTGACTTTCGCAATTCCGATGGCAGCGTGCGACAGCTCCTGCCTGCGGATATAGATGCATTTAAAGAGAATTGGCGCTCGTTATTTCGAGGTGAACTGCCTCCTGCTGTATCAATGCAGGCGACGCAGCGCGAACTGTCTGCCGCTGTCAAAGCCGACTCACCTAAAGTTACCCGTGCAGATCGTCTGCGCGCGCGTGAGCTGTTCGCTATCGAAAGCAAAATCAATGCAATCTCTGATCTATTGAAAAAACCTTCCCTGTCAGAAACGCCTGCTCCTGGTGCCAAGCCGGAGGATAGCAGTTGGTTTGGTGGTGTGCGGGATGCTGTGATGGGAAATGACAAAAAAGCCGCGCCGGGTTCGAGGGTAAGATAATGATGATCACAAAGGATCAGGTGAATTACCTCGACGCCGTTGCCGGTCGTGACGATAAAGAGTCGTTTATGCAGTCAGAGACTGCGCAGATGTACCAAGATTTAGGTGCCGACGCAGAGGCGGTTTATGAATTAGATTTGCCGCCGCCGGACGAAGGCGGTTTGCCGAAAGAAGTGTTAGAGATTGATATGGTCAATCCAGAACACGAACAGGGCAAGGTCTTCAATTATATTTCGCAGACGATGCACGATCATCATTGGGGCGTTGGCAAATACGAACAAGACGGCGCTGCAAACCTTGAGCGCATGCAAAGAACAAATCCGCGAGCATACGCAACGCGCCTGCAAGGCCGCCAACGCGCAACGGCTCGGTCGCCGGAAGAGATTAGCGAATTCGGAATCGAGTACGCTGGAAATTTAAATTACAATTTAGCTAGTGGGCTTGTGAACTGGGCAAAGGTCGATGACCTGCCGCCTGACGTTGCGATAGCACAAGCTGGTTTACTTGAAATGTACGAGCGCCTTCCAAACTGGACGTGGTCTGGCACTGGCAGAATGCTAAAGGGCTTGGCGACTGATCCGTTTACATACGCTGGTGGCCTTGGCGGTTTTAAGGTCGTGCAACAGCTCATACGCGGCGGCGGCATAACCGCTGCAAAGTCACGACTTATGCAGTCAGCTGCCAAAGCGGCGGGCTACACAATTATCGGAAGTGAAGGCGCTGCATATGGCGTCGCGAGCGACTTGATGATGCAGCGGCTAAAGCATAATCCAGAAGATGGCGAGTTTCAGCCAAACTACACGCAGGCGATGATTGCAGGCGGTTTCGGCGCTGCGGTAACCGCAGGCGGCACGGCAGCTGTACGAGCTGCGCCGGGTATGTACCGAGCAGGTCGCGATGCCTTTAATCGCATGGCAGGCGACGGCACGACGCTGCGCAGCGGCATAGGTCCGCTGCCGGAAAACCCAAATCGCGCAGGCACGCAGCTGGCGCAGCAGCCTGACGCAATGGGCTTTCGCAGCGGCTTAATCAACATGCTCGATGCACTGCCGGAATCTGCATCTGGCGAGCAAATGCTTGCGACGTTGAGCGATCCGCAACGGCTCGGCGAATACGGCGCGAAGGCCGAAGAGATTAGCCTGACCGGCCTCGATAAGTTTCTGCGCGAAGCTGAAGGCCCGGTGACGAAAGCCGACATCGCTGCGCATCTGGAAGCAAATCGCGTGCAGCTTGGCGAGGCGCGCGGCGCAGGCAGCAGCGGTGGCGGTTACGCCGCAGGTGAAATTGACAGCATAACCTATGCACCAGCTGACGATATGGATTCGCTTTTAAGAGACAATGAAAGCCCGGCTTTTCATTTCGACACGTTGGCCGTCACGGGTTACAGACATGACGACGATTTCGGCGAAGACCATCTCGACGTTATTGTAAACGAGCGTTTCCCGATTGAAGACGGCGGAATGGTTCAATCTCTAATTGACGACATCCGCATAACCGTAGACAGCGAACGCGACTTAATGGTGTTCCCCGGCGATGATGACTTCAGCGCAGAGGTTGCCAAGCGTCTGACCGGCGAAGAAGGTGCAAATTATGTTCGGCCAGAAATCACCGAGGGCATCGAGGCGCTTGAAGCGCAGCTTGAAAAGCTAAGACGTGTTGATATTAACGGCAAGCCGTCCGACGACTTTAGTGCGCCGGGTACTGCAGACGAACAAAACTACACTAATATTCTTAGAGATTTAGATGAGGCGACCGGCGGTATTGCTTTCCAAGCTATGGAGCGTCGCAAAGCATATGATCTCTTCGCTGCCGAAAACGGGCATCGTGTTGGCAGCACATATGATGAAGACGAGGCGCAGCACATTGCAACGCAATACATTGAAGGTTTTGACGCGCCGGAAGGCGACGGCGGCGCTAGATGGTCAAGCATCACGTATCCGACAAACGACGGCGTCAGGCCGGAGAACTACAAAGAAGTGCGCTTGCTAATGCCGGAAGACGACCCACGTTTTCCGCAGACCGACGTTAGTCAGCATTTCGAGCAGAACACCTTCGCGCATTATCGCAGTACAGATCGTCAGGTCGTGCTGGATCAACCAGATCAGCCGGACATGTTCGGCGGCGCTGATCCGAAAGACGTGATGTTCGTCGAAGAAATACAAAGCGATCTGATGCAGGCAGGCGGCAAGCGCGGGTATAAGACGGCAGAGATTACTGCGGCAAACATAGACGCTCTATCTAGGGAAGTGGGCCAGCGACTCGTAAAAAAACTGCGTGCGTTTGATTATGGCTATAACTTAGACGAAAGTGATCCGCTGTCTGAATATAATATTGTCCGAGATTATGCCGGATTATTTGAAGGCTTTTCACGCATGATGCGTGGCAAAAACCGCGTCGAGGAGATGAACAAATTCCTCGACGACAGATATGAACCGAAAGCGACAGTGCAAGGCGATGATCAGATGCGTGCTTTTGTTCAAGCCCAGGAAAGACGATATGCGACAGGTCTTTCACCGTCTGAAGATTACGCGCAAGTCATGGATGTGGTCGGTCGTATTCAAGAAATGGTGGCGGAGCTGCCGAAGAAACTTAAAGACGATAAACTGTATGGTGCTTTTTTAGAATTCGTTTCTCATTTGGACAACATACAAGGCGGCAATGAAATCGGCGGCGCAGTGCGGGCGTTATCGCCGAAGCGTTACGACAAAGGTAGCAGACGCCTTGATAAAGAACGTCATCTGCTGGGACGTGAGTTCTTAGAAGAACTCGATGCAAAAGACTTGCGTGATTTCTTCAAGGCGAGAGACATGCTGGCAATTTACGCCGAAGGCTTGCCGGACATACCTCTAAGAAAAGACTGGGTCGAGCTGACGATGAAGCGCGCGATCTACGACGCTATCGAAGAAGGCAAGACGATGATCGCGTTTCCGAACCACGCGGAAACAGTCGGCGCTATCGAGTACGGCGGCAGACCCGCGACCGGCGCAATCAAACGGCTTTATGAAGCAGACATTCCGAAGCTGCTGCAGAAGCTTGCCAAGCAAACAGGCGGCGAGGTCAAGACAGGCGCGATTGCTAATTCTTTGAAGGCAACGCAATCGAGCAACAAGTATCCAGATCAAGGCAGCGTGATTGTACTCGACTTGTCGAAGAACCCGCAGAAGGTAAAGCGCGAAGGCTTCGCGATACCCGCTATCGCAGGCGGTGCAACTGCGCTCACAGCAGCGCAGCAGATGCAGCAACAAGACCAGCAGCCAACACAATAGAGGCGCATAAATGTTGAACGCAAAAGGCGCAGAGTTGCATGGCACTCTGCGGGAAGACCTGCTCGACTTACCGTATGAGCCGACATCCATGGAAGGCGATGTCGATGAGAAGGAACTAGAGTATCAAGTCGCCGGGAACGCCTTGCTGAACAAAGTGGGTTTAGGTGCTGCTCGGGTTTTGTCCGGCGACGTTAGTGGCACGCAGGCTAAGATATACAAACGCATTAAGGAATTGCAGGAAGCGCAGGAGCGCGCTGCCGAGCTGCGCACAGGCGAGCCGCAGGATTTGTCTGGCGTCCAGTCGGAGCCAGTTATGGACTTCGTCGATCCGAACGAAGCGTTCCCAGAGCCTGCGGCCTTGTTGCCGTCACCAGAAAAGATGCCGCCGCTGGCACCGCAGCCGGGCGCTGCTATTACAAGAGAAGCGTCTGACGAGATCAATGTTATAGATCGACCTGTAAGCTTGGTCAGCGAGCAGCAGGACGAATACAAGTATTACCAGTCGCTCGGCGATGATGCGCTTGATCGCATTATGGAAGGCCGTATGCAGCAGCCGGATATTAAAGACGGCATACTTGGCGGCATACGCGTGACAGGCACGCAGCCCGGCATGGAAGTGAAGATTCCAGACGAAGGCAGCGTGCGCGGATTGATTGGTTCAATTGCAAAAGAGCTAACCGTGCATCCAGATGCAGCGCGGCAGATATCGCTGGATGAGACGCAAGAGCTGGCTGACCTGATCGGTACAAACCCGAAACGTCTTAACGAAATGTTAAAGCGCGGGTTTAACATCGATCCAGACAACCCCGGCGCGTTGGCTGCGCATGTCTCGGCTGCAAAAAACTTATTTTTTACAGAGGCAAAAAAGCTCGATCAATTAGCGGACGCAGCGGCGTCGTCAAACGCAACTCTGCAGCAGAAGCTGGCATGGAAACAGCAGGCCGACTTAGTTGCAAATCTGCAAGCTATGTACAAAGGCGCGCAGACCGACATCGCGCGTGCGTTGAACGCGATGAAGCTGCCTGCACGAAACACGACAGGTATGAGTCCCGAAGATGCTGCGGCATTCGTTGGTCGTGATTATCAAAAGCTTGCCGACGACATTGGCGGCGTTGATGCACTCGACGAGGCAATCGAGGCATATCGGAAGTCGCCGGATTTAATGGATCGTCTGGAAGTAATAAAAGGCGGCAGTCGAACGCGAAAGGCTTTCAACGCGTGGCATGAAGTATGGATTAACGGAATCCTATCGGGGCCGTGGACGCATGTAAAAAACATGACAGGCGGCTTTGCTGCAATCTGGAACGACAACGCAACCACTGCAGCGGTAGCTGCGGTGCAAGGTGTAACGCGCGGCGCGCTTGGTATGAAAGGCGGCGTTCGCGATGTCACGTTTGGTGATCTGCAGGCCAAGATGTTCGGGCAATTTATGTCAACGCAGGAGGCGTTAGCGGCAGCTGGTCGAGGCTTTAAAACCCGTGAAGAGCTGTTCGGATCATCGAAGATCGATAGCCGCGTTACCGGCAGCGGCGGAAGCCGTGCAACCGCGACGCGGTACGATCCGTTTTCGGCGGAAGGTTTCGGCGCGCGTGAGGGTCACGTCATGGGCCACGCGGCCAATGCGTTGGGTCAGGTGCTTACACTTGGCCGCGCGCCGACGCGCGCCCTAGTTGCGGGAGACTCGTTCATTAAAGTTGTCGCGTACCGTGGCGCTCTTTATGAGCTGGCTTATCGTGACGCGCGTTTGTCGGGCAAGAAAGGCGATGCGTTTGCCGAGCATGTCGCCGATTTCGTTTTCGATCCGCCGGGCAAGGCCACAGAAGAAGCGCAGGAGCTGGCGCGGCGCGTTACGCTGCAGCAAGAACTTGACGGCAAAACGAAACAAATACATCAGGCGCTATCTGGCCCGGTAGCGCGTTGGATTGTGCCGTTTTTTAAGACGCCAATGAATGCACTACTTTACGTGCGCGACCGTTCACCGATGGCCCCATTTACCAAGCCATATAAGGAAGCAATTGCGCAAGGTGGCGCAACCGCTGCAAAGGCGAAGATGCAGTGGCAGATGGGAACAGCTGTTTTTGCGGGCATTATGGCGTTCCACGATCAAGACATGATCACCGGCAACATTAGCGCCGATCCGCGTGTGCGCGCTGCGTATGCACGTCGTGACATTAAGCCTTATTCGATTCGCATTCCCGGTACTGACACTTGGGTGCCGTACAATATGGCAGAGCCGATCAGCACTATTATAGGTTTAGCTGCAGACGTTGCCGAGACAATGAAGTCAGGCACAGACACAGACGACCGGACACAGCTCGAAGCAATGTTCGGGGCAATCGCTGTCGTCGGTCACAACTTGACCAACAAGTCTTTTATGGTCGGCGTTTCTAGATTCATGGGCGCGATGCAAGACCCGCAGCGCAAGCTTAATTCGTTTCTTATGAACTACGCCACGTCTGCGCTGTTGCCTGCAAGTTCGCTGATGAATGACCTCGCAAAACTACAAGACGACACGCAACGCTATCGCCGCAAAACTGGCATAGGTTTGCTGCAGAAAATCGGCACGGGCATTAAAACGAAGCTGCCGTTCGCGCAGAATAGTGTTTTGCCAGCGCGCGATGCATGGGGCCGAATTAGAAGTCGCAGTCGTTTTGGTTTGCACGATCCTAACCCGGTCGATGAAGAAATCGCACGTCTGCGACTGGCATATTCGCCTTACCCAGAGAACGAAAGCAGTGATGTCGTATATGACGATGAGAAACTTGATTACTTCCATGAAGTGACAGGTAAGGCCGCGTTTAAAGGCATTACCGATTTTATGAAAAAAGACGAATTCAAAAAGCTGCAGAAGGCAAGCAAGGCAGGCAACGTCGATGCGACTGACGACCTGCGACTTGCAATCCGAAAGATACGACAAAACGCGATCAAGTATGGCCGCATAATGGTCAGGGAACACAAAAAATTCGGCCCAGAGCTGATGGAGGTCGATGCGCTTAATCGTGAATTCTACGAAGATCGTCAGCGAAATTATGAGAGAGACACCGGACAATGACCGTCACCACAACGACCATTAAAAATAGTTATAGCGGTAACGGCAGCACTACGGCCTTTAGCTATACGTTCAAGGCATTCGCGAGCAGCGAAGTAAAAGTCTACGTGCGCACGGACTCGACCGGCGCGGAAAGCCTGCGCACCGAAGGCAGTGGATCGACGAATTATGCGGTTACCGGCGTCGGCGCAACAGGTGGCGGGACGGTGACTTTTGTCACAGCCCCGGCCAGCGGCGAGACTGTCGTGATCCGCAGACTGACTGCGTTGCAGCAGCAGACTGATTATCAGCCCGCTGATCCGTTTCCGGCCAGCAGTCACGAAGACGCGCTCGATACGCTAACGCACATAACGCAGGAGCTGCAGGAAGAGCTGGATCGCAGTTTCAAGGTTAGCCGGACTAACTCCATCACGACGCCAGAGTTCGTCGATGACGCGAGTACGCGCGCCAGCAAGCTGCTGGGCTTTAGCAGTGACGGCAATACCCTGGAGGCAACCACGGGGCGCGTCAGCTCGGTGACGACATCGAACGTCGCTGTCGATGGCAGCGGGTCTAGTCAGTCGGCGACGGTGTCGTTCAACTCGACCAGCGGCGCGCTTGCGCTGGGTATACCCGTGGGATCGACGGGCGCGACCGGCGCGACCGGCCCAGCGTCCGTGTTCTCGTCTATCGCAAGTCAAGCCGAGGCCGAGGCGGGCAGCGACAACATTAAAGGCATGACCGCGCTGCGGACCAAGCAAGCTGTGGATTCATACGGCGTCATCACCTCGACGGATGTCGGAACATCTGGCGCGAACAAGATTTTGCAGCTAGATGGCAGTGGCGCGCTACCGGCGGTTTCCGGTGCGGCGTTAACGAATTTACCAGCGTCCGGTGGATCAATTGACCTGACAACCAGCGGGGCGGTAACCGCTGGAAAAACTTTGGTCTTAAACACGAACGGCACGGTCAGCGAGATTCAAGA
>MDTB01033379.1_pt1 | contig 10497 bp, 9 predicted proteins | sample 811161 | NCBI WGS metagenome assembly MDTB01 (sample SAMN05326650, study PRJNA326480) | marine metagenome | isolation source: seawater | place: Mediterranean Sea | collected 2009
ATCTTTTTACTAAGTTTTCAAAATTAAAATAATTGATATTTAGTATTTCATCCTCATTTAAGTTTTGATTTTTATAGTTATTAGATTGAGCTAAATAAATTAATACATCAAAATCATTTGGCAGATGTTTGAAGTTGTGCTTAAGAGATAAGTCATAATTATGATGTATTACTCCATTATTTTTACCTAAATTAAATATGCTATATTTTTGAGAAAATATTTTAATAAAATTTCCTCCTATTAAACCTGTGCCACCTGTTATTAAAACTTTATTTAATTGCATTTATATTTTTTAAGTAAAAAAGATTTATTTTGATAACAATGTATCATAAAAATTGATTTGTTCTTTTTCTATTTTCTGAGGATTCATATATTCAAGTGTTCTATTTCTTAGATTATTTCCAAGATTTTCTGCTATATTTTTATTATTGAAAAGATACTCTATTTTATTAGCCATATTCCCATAATCGTATGCTTTAACCAGTAAGCCAGTGATATTATTTTCTATCAATTCTTTTTGCCATTCAATATCATATGCAACTATTGGAACTCCACCTAAAGATGCCTCTACTAGAGCTCTACCCGTAATAAATGATACAACAACATCTGTATAAGGCAATAATTCAGAAATCCATTCTTGATTCTGATTTCCACAAAAAAGTATTTCCTTTTTTAAATCATATTGTTTTGCTAATACTTTTAAATTTTCTCTCATACTGCCATCTCCAACATAAAGTGCTTTAAAAGACACATTATTTTTTTTAAGTTCAGAACACAAATAGATGAAATGATCAGATAACTTCATTTTCTCAAGTCTTGAAATACATAAAATAATTTTATTGTTAGAATTAATTAGATAATTAATATCCTTATCAATAATATTAAATTCTCTTTGTTTAGGATCAATGAAGTGAGAAGCATTAATAATATTTCCTAATTTAAAAATTTCAGTTTTTCTTTGAGTAATACCTTTTTTTAAAACAAAAGAAAGATTATCATGATTCTGAACTAGAATTTTATCAGCTCTTTTTAATACAAAAGTTTCAAAAAATTTTTCTATCCATATAAACTTATAAAGTTTTGGCATCATAGGCCTTTTTGATATTTCTCTAAATGTATCTGGATTTCCCCAAACACCTACTAATAAAATTTTTCTTAGAAGAATTTTTGAGAAAATAAATGCACAAAAACCACAATACCATGCATCCTCAGATCTTATTATTTGTATGTTATTTCTTTTTATTAATTTATAAATATATAAAAACAAATGAAACTGAGCTAGTATAAAATTTATGATTTTAAATTTTTTCAATTTAGAATATCTTCCAATTTTGCCCTCTACAAAAATTTGATTATCATTAAATTTGTGTATTTCTGTTTTTCCATATTTATTGTTTTTGCTATCATCTAAAACTATACTTGATATAGGATTTACAGACCAAATTTTATTGAAGTATAATTTAGGATTTCTTGATGTGATATGACCAGTCATTTTTCTTTCAATAATCATATTATAAGAATACGCAGTGTCAAAAATTAACATGTTTGGTTTTTTCGACATGAAAATTAACTAAATTGATTTTCTAAAATACTCTCTAAATTGAGTAGTGACCATATCAACAGTCTCTTATTTTCCTTACCTGAAAGATGCAGGTCAATATTACTTTTAATAATTTTTTTATCGAATATATTATGAATTTTAGTTTTTGGAGTCAGAAGTTTCTCTTTTACAAATTGCATACTTTCACCCCTATACCAACTAGAGTCTGGTCCAACAAAACCTTGTTTTGGAAGTTTTGAAATAAAAGGTAATTTTTTTGACATCATTTTTCTTAAAATATTTTTTCCATCATTCGTTTTTTTTATATACTTATAAACCTTATCTGTTGGTTCATTTTCGTTAATTCTTTTTATATTTTTAATATTCTTTATCTTGAATTCTAATGGGCATTTTAATGCAAAATCTACCAAATCATTGTCTAAGAATGGAACTCTAGTCTCCAAACTATGAGCCATGCTTAATTTATCTTCAACTACTAATATCCCATGTAAGAATGTTTTTGCCTCAAAATACATTGATTGATTTATAAAATCTTCATCAGATTTTAAATCATTCCTATTTTGTAGAAGAGTTTCTTTGAAAATATTTTTTGTATCAGTATTTTCAATCTGACTTAAAATTGGTTTTAATAATTTATTGATTTCGGTATTAGGCATTAATCTTTGCCAAAAATTAAAATATTTGTTAACATAATCATCTATATTAATAACTTTATTTGGTCTAAAATATCTCCATGGATATCCTCCAAATATTTCGTCTCCACCACTTCCTGATAATACGACTTTAACAAATTTGCTAGCTAACTTAGAAGCATAGTAATTTGGATAACTTTGACCAACTCTAGGTTCTTCAATATGATAGGAAAGTTGATCAAGACATTTTGCTAAATCCCCAGATTTTAAAATAATTTCATAATGTTCAGTTTTTAATTTTCCTGAAACTGCTTCTGCTTGATATCTTTCATCAAAAACTAATTCAATACCTGATGCTGTGGATAAATCAAAACCAACTGTAAATGTTTTTAATAATTTATTTTTTTCAACAGCAAATGCAGCAAGTGTCCCTGAGTCCATTCCACCTGATAAATAGGATCCTACTTCTACATCTGAAATTAATTGTCTTGAAACTGCTTGTTTTATTAATCTATCTAATTCCTCTTCGTAGTCATTATATGTAATTTTTTTATTTTTAGAAGACTCAAAATTAAAATCCCAATATTTTTTTAATTCAAATTTTTTATTATCGATATTAAACTTAGCATAATGACCTGCTTTTAATATTTTACAATTTTTAAAAAAAGTTTGTTCTGTAAAAATATTTTGAAAAGTCATATATTCTAGTATTGCATCAAAATTTAAGTTTTTACTTAAATTAGGATTTGCAAATATTGATTTTTGTTCAGAGCCGAAATAAAAACCATTACTTGTTTGCAAATAGTATATGGGTTTAATTCCATATCGATCCCTAACTAAAAAAAGTTGTTTTAATTTTATATCGTAAATAACAAATGCAAACATTCCATTAAAATACAAAATAGATTTTTCTTGCCATTCCTGCCAAGCTGCAAGAATGACTTCGGAATCTGTTTTAGATTTAAATTGGTATCCAATTAATTCTAATTTTTTTTTAATTTTTTTGAAATTATAAATTTCTCCATTGTAAGATAGAACATCCCTGCCACTATTAGATATCATAGGTTGCATTCCTTTACTTGAAAGATCTATTATTGATAAACGCGTATGCGCGATTCCAACATTTTTGTCTATCCAATGACTTGTATCGTCTGGACCTCTGTGAGTTAAAGTTTTTGCCATTGATGTTAAGTGGCGTAATTGAATATCACTTTTATCTAAGTTTATGTAACCTGCTATTCCACACATAATTATAGATGGTTTGATTTTTTATGTTTTTTTCTCCAATTTATTAAATCTTTAAGTCCATTTTCTAAATTTATAATAGATTTAAAATCTATATGTTTTTTAGCAAGTAAAGTTGATCCTACTCTTTTAGTAACTTGCAAAGATTTTTTTTTATTTCTTATTAAATATTTAGTTTTTAATTTTTTATTATTTATTTTTAGTAATATTTTGGCAAGTTGATCAAGTGTTGTAGGTGTGCCTGTGCCAACGTTTAAAAAAATATTTCTAGAATTAGATTTCATGGCAAGTATATTTGCTCGTGCACAATCAATTACAGAAACAAAATCAAAAGTTTCTTTACCATTTCCATGAATCTCTATATTTTTATTTTTATCAATTGCGTCAAGCATTTTCATTATTACTTGGATATAAGCTCCCTTATAATCTTGTCTAGATCCATAAACGTTCATGTACCTCAAACCTATAAAATCTAAATTATATCTATAATGATATGCAGAAAGCATTGCCTCACATGCGATTTTAGTTGCTCCATAAAAGTTTTTATTATTAAAAGGATGATCCTCTTTAATTGGATTGGAAATAGCATCTCCATAGACGGATGCAGATGAGGAATAAATTAATTTCTTTATTTTATTTTTGATACATAAATCCATTACATTGAATGTACCTTTAATATTTACATTAAATGAACTTTCTGGAAACTCATTACATTGTAGTAACCAAAGAGCTGCTAAATGAAAAACTCCATCTATGTTTTTCATTGCTTTATTTAATACATCATATTGTAGTATGTCACCACCGGCCTCATATACTTTAACTCTTTTATCTTTTAAGGCATTTGAGATATTTTCATAATTACCTCTTGTAAAATTATCATAAATTAATATTTCTTTTACTTTTTCTTTAAGTAGTTGATCTACTAAGTGTGATCCAATAAGACCTGCTCCACCAATAACTAAGAACTTTTTATTTTTAATTATCATTTAAATTTTTATTATAAACATTAATTAAAAAAATCATTAATTTTTTTACATATGTAATCAATATCCTTCTCCATTAAGTGTTCACCAATTGGTAAACTTAGAAGTCTTGAGTCTATTTTATTTGCTATCATATCTTCATTATATTGATTTAAATATTTATAAGCCTGTAATTTTGACAAAGCAATTGGATAATGTATGCCCGTCTGAATTGAATTTTTTTTCAAATATTCCATTAAATCTTCTCTTCTATCAGTTTGAATAACATAAAGATGAAACGCATGATACATTTTAGATGATACTATTGGGCATTGAATATCAGTATTGTTTTTTAATAAAATTGAATATTGTTTTGCATTTTTATTTCTAATTTTTATCCATGAGTCTAAATATTTTAATTTAACATTTAAAACTGCTGCATGAATAGTATCTAATCTACTATTTCTACCTTCAAATTCATGATCAAATTTATTTATTCTTCCATGGTTTGAAATCATCCTACATTTTTTTGCTAAATCATCATTATCTGTGCATATTGCTCCAGCATCACCAAAAGCTCCTAAATTTTTACCAGGATAAAAACTAAATGCAGAAATATTTCCTAAATTACCTATTTTTCTATTTTTGTACAAGGCTCCATGAGCTTGTGCGCAGTCCTCTATAACATATAAATTATTTTCTTTTGCTATCGAGTTAATTTCATCCATGTAACATGGGTGTCCATAGAGATGTACTGCAATAATTGCCGCTGTATTTCTATTAATTTTTTTTTTAAATCTTTTATGTCTATTACATAGGTATCTTTATCAATGTCTACAAAGACTACTTTAAGTTTGCTTCTTGTTACTGCTTCTGATGAGGAAATGAATGAATTGGCTGGAACTATAATTTCTTTACCTTCATTAATATTTAATGACTCAATTGCAATTTCGAGTGCATCTGTACCATTTGCAACACCAACACAATTTTTAACATTAATATATTTTGAGAAATTATCTTCAAAAATTTTTACATACTCGCCTTTTATAAAATTAGAGTCTTTTATTACTTTATTAATAGCTGTATCAATCTCATTCTTAATTTCAAAAATTTGTTTAGATAAATCAGCAAACTTTATCATGATTTTATTCTATATTCCTGATAAACTTAGCAGGATTTCCAAAATATATTCCACTTTTATTTATATCTTTTGTAACTACTGAGCCTGCTCCAATAACAACATCGCTACATATGTATACAGGAAGAATTGTTGCGTTAGATCCAATTGATACATTGTTACCAATAAGTGTTTTAAACCATTTAGACTTATTTCTACCCGCAGGAGCTCCAGACTTAAATAAATCATTAATGAAAACAACACTGTGCGAAATGAAACAACTTTCTCCAATTTCAACTAATTCACATATAAATGAATGAGATTGAATTCTTGTATTTTTTTTTATTGTTGAATTTTTTTGAATTTCAACAAAAGGGCCGACAAAAACATTATCTTCTAAAGTACAGCCATAAATATTAGATGGCTTTATTATTTTTACATTTTTTCCAAAATTGACATCAATTATTTTTGATTCATGAAATGTAATTTTATCTCTCATATTAAAAATAATCTAGGTCCTAATTTCCTTATTGATCTTAAAAGACTTATAAATATCTAGAATTAATTTTAAAGATTTTTTACCTTCATTCCCATCTATTAAATTTTTTTTATTATTTATAATACTGTCAACTACATACTTATAATACTGCAAATGGCTAAACCCTCTAATACCAGTTGGATTTCTTGAAAATTTTTTAAGTGTTATACTATCCTTTTTTAATTTTTTTTTAAAATTCCAGTATCTAATTTGATCACATGCATAACCAGATATTTCTACACTTCCTTTTTCACCCAAAATAGAAATAGATCCCTCTAAATCTTTTGGACGAGTAGCTGTTGTGGCCTCAATAATACCTAAAGCTCCAGATTTAAATTTTAACAAAACAGCAGCTGTATCCTCAGACTCAATTTTAGCAAGTGCTTTAGAGCTTTTTCCATAAACTGATTTTACATCTCCCATCATCCAAATAAGTAAATCTATGTGATGGCTAGCTTGATTAAAAATTACTCCACCATCTAATTTTTTTGTACCTCTCCATTTTGCTTGATTATAATATTTTTGATCTCGACACCATCTTACTCGCACAGTTCCAATAATCATTTTTCCAAACCTTTTTTCATCAATTGCTTCTTTAAGTTTAGTTATTGGAAGATTAAACCTGTTTTGTTTGACTAAAAAAAGTTTAACTTTATTCTTTTTACAAATATTAATCATCATATTTGCTTCTTTCATATTTAATGCCAACGGTTTTTCAACAATAATATTTTTTACGTATTTAGATATTTCAATAACATGTTTAGCGTGATATCCACTTTCTGTAAGCACGACTGCAACATCAATTTTAACTGATTTAAACATTTTACTAAAATCAGAAAAATCAGGTATTTTAAATTTTTTTGATAAAATTTTAGATTTTTTTTTATCTTTATCACAAATCGCCACAAGATTTGTATTTTTAATTTTTTTATTACCTAGAATATCAGAGTGTTTGTTGGAAATTTTTCCACAACCAATAATTGCAAAATTTAACATAGAATATAAATTGTCTTTTTTTATAATAGATTGTTTAAATTAATTCTATAAATATACAAATAATAAAATTAAGATGTAAAGACTATGTAATGAAAAAAAATCTTCCAGGAAAAAAAGAATTAAATTTGATTGGATTGGGTACCTATAATCTCAAAGGTAAAGAATGTGAAAGTATAGTTAAGGAAGCTATTAAAATAGGATATCGTCACATTGATACTGCTAAAATTTATGAAAATGAGAAAAGCATTGGAAAAGCAATAGCCAAATCTAAAATAGACAGAAAAGATTTATTTATTACTTCAAAAATTGCAATAAATACAAAGAATCAAGAGATAGAAAATCAATTAAAGAAAAGTTTATCAGATTTAAATACTAAATATCTTGACCTTTTTTTAATTCATTGGCCATTATTTGAAACAAATTTATTTGATGTACTAAAAATATTAGCATATTTAAAAAAACAAACTTTAATTAGAAATTATGGTGTCTCTAATTTTAATTGTGCATTGTTAAAAGAATGTAATAAATTAGGACATAAAATATATTGCAATCAAATAGAATATCATCCATTTATAAAACAAAAAAAATTACTTAAATTAATGCAAAGTATGAATATTCTCCCAGTAGCTTACAGACCTTTACTAAAAGGTAGAATAGGAGAAAATAAAATTATCAATAACATTGCAAAAAGATATAAAAAAACACCTTTTCAGATTACCTTAAAATGGATAACTAAACAAAACATACCTGTAATACCAATGACTAAAAATTTGCAACATCTTAATGAAAATTTTAATATATTTGATTTTGATTTAAGTGATGATGATGTACTTAAAATTAATAAACTAAATAACAAAAATATTAGAGATGTAAAAAATATATCAGACTATAGTTGGGATGAATAAAAAAATATTTTATAGTATTGATTCTTCAATGATATTTATTTTTTTATTAATATCATTTATTTTAGCTGCACCATCAGGTATGAGTCAATTTATTAATGGTCTACCTTGGAATATGGTCGAGGAAACTATTTTAATTACCTGTTTGATACCTATTTTTTTAATTTTATATAGAAAAGTTTTACTTAAAAAGAGTCTAATTTTTATACTTTTAATAATTTTTTGTCTAAAATTAATTTTACTTTTATCACCACAAATAGGTATTAAACATCAACAATTTAATAAAGATAGTCAAGATAGATTAAGTTATTATTCATTCTGGGATAAAGAAATTGCAACATTGCAGTTAAAAAATTGGGGTTATAAAAAAAATTTTCCACTTGATTGGGTAAATTTTGATGAAGAAATTAATATCAAGTTAGGAGAAACTGCAGAAAATAGCCCTGATTATTTAAATTTAAGTGTTATTAATAACTTAATCTTTAGCTATTTAGCTGATTATAATGATGATTATATTGTTATTAAAGGTGATGGTATTATTGATATTTCAACACCTATCAAAAACTTTGAAATTTTAAAGTCAAGTAATAATAAATATATAATTAAAAAAATAAAAAAAGGAATAAATAAAATTTCATTAAATATTAAATTTAAAGGAGAGAAATGGTCTTTATCCTTTTACAACAGTGACGATAAATCTTTATTTGAAAAAAAGAAAGTTTTTACAAAGTTAGATGATAATCAAATAAAGTTTATTAATTTCTTTAAATTTATTTCTTATATTTATGATTTTCTTTGTTATTTTTTTATAATTATTGTTTTCTTTTTATTAATATTATCTATGCGTAGTGTTAAGAACTATTTCTTTTTAACATTACCGGTCATATTTTCTATTTTTATTTTATTAAGTGATTTAGTAATAAATTATTTTTTAATAAATTATAATTTTATATTTAATTTTAATACATTTAAGCTAATTAATGTATTCGGACTTCCAATAGTTCTAAGCAGTTTCTTAATTTCAGTTTTTGCATATAATCATCTATATAATAAAAATAATTTAAAATTCATATTTGATAGTTCTTATAAAGATTTTTTTTATTTAATATGTCTGCCAATATTATTTTATTGGGTAAAAATACACTTTAATACTCTAGAAAATACTTACTTTTGGACTGGTGGAGATGATTGGCATGTTTTTCAAAAATTTTCACGGTCTATAGTGTTAAATTATGAGTGGTTAAGAGCAGGGGAGGATGTTTTTTATTTTAGACCAGGAATTAGATATGTTTTTGCAATTTTGCATATTTTATTTGGGGATTCTGCTTTTGCTCAAATTATGCTTGATGCATGGTCAGCAATAGGAATATCATTGATTGTTTATTTATTTTTTAAAAAAACTAATATTAATAATCAATTAATTTTTTATTTAGTATCAATTTTATTAATATTATTTTTTGGAGAGAAATATAGATTACTTCTAGGACGTGGCTTATCTGAGTTTTTTGGATGTTTAACATTAATGCTTGCAGCATATTTGTTATTTATTAGCAACTTAAAAAATATTTATTTATATGTATTTATAATTTTATTAGGAATAATAACTGCCTGGATACGTGAGGAAAAAATTCTTGTTGTATTGTCATTGGTTTTTTTGCTGTTAAAAAATGATAAAGGTACAGAAAATAATAATCTTTTAATAAATTCTATAAATTTTATTAAAAATAATTTTTTTCAAATATTTAAATATTGTTTGTTTATTATAATTGGTTTTCCATTATTATTTGAACTAAGAAATTATTTAGTTGGAAGTGGATTTACAATATCAAGTCATCCCTCAGTTTTAAAATTAAATTATTTAGCCATTTATAACATGATGTTTGCTGTTGAATGGCCTGAAATTCCAAGATTTACCTCAATTTTATTAACAAGTAGCATTATTGTATCCTTATTATCTGTATTTAGTAAGAATATTAATAAGTTAATTGACATTCCTGGAATTCAAATAATTATTTTAGCAATATTTGTTCCAACAATAGCATTAGAAATGCCAGGATATAGTCCAAGACATACAATTTATTTACTTCCATTTAGTGTTTTATTATTTGGAAGTATTTATGATAAAATTTTTATAAGGAATAATACAAAATAATAAAAGAGGTAAACTCTGATAATGATGTCTAAATGAAGTTCCCCAGTTACTCGTTGCAATTGCCCAAACAGTTTCAAGAAAAAGATAATTAATAAAAAAAATTAAAAATAAAAATTTATTTTTTTTAGTTAAATAAAAAAATTTATTAAGAGCAAAGATAATTATTGATAATCTAATAAAATTTTCAAAAACTGGAACATAGTCATAAATATTTAAATTAAAACGAAATAAAGATGGTTCAAAAAAGTAGAGATAAAGTGAATTATAAATAAAGATTAAGAAATCTTGAAAATTATTGATAACTAATAATTCTCTATAAACAGTTCTAGCATCATAATAAATTGTTCCAGTTAATTTTGAAGTTATTAATTTATAAATATTTTCAAATTTAA
>MDTB01061281.1_pt1 | contig 10497 bp, 6 predicted proteins | sample 811161 | NCBI WGS metagenome assembly MDTB01 (sample SAMN05326650, study PRJNA326480) | marine metagenome | isolation source: seawater | place: Mediterranean Sea | collected 2009
AAATCTATTAGTAGAAGAGCCTAGATCATAAGTTTCATTCGAAGCAGGTACTAAATGGCCCCCAGTAGTATAAGCATCTGTGATTCCATACCCAGATATAGTAGTAGGCTTGCCTGTTAGAGCACTGAAGGCTCCACTAAATGCATCAGTAATTCCATACCCAGATATAGTAGTAGGCTTCGCAGATAGAGAAGCAAATACTCCATCAAACGCATCTGTAATTCCATACCCAGATATAGTAGTAGGCTTGCCTGTTAGAGCACTGAAGGCTCCACTAAATGCATCAGTAATTCCATATCCAGATATAGTTGTAGGAGTAGCAGAAATATTAGAGAAAGCTAGACTAGGAGGAGTAAAAGTAAATACTCCGCTAGTATTATTGTAAGCTAATACTCCGCTTCCTGAAGCCGATTGATTTACAACACTTAAATCGGCAAGAGAAATTCCTGCGTTAGGCAAAGCAGCCTGCACAAAGGCAGTAGTCGCAACTTGAGTAGTATTTGTACCACTAGTAGCGGTAGGAGCTGTAGGTGCGCCTGTAAAAGCAGGGGAGCTTAAAGGCGCTTTTCCTGCTAAAGCAGCAGTAACTGTGGCATGAAAACTAGCATCATCATTAATTGCAGCAGCAATTTTGTTCAATGTATCTAATGCTGTAGGCGCACCATCAACTACATTAGAAATATCTGTAGGGACCCCCAGTAAAGTTTTTATTGATGCAGCAGAAATACCGCTGGTGAGAGTTGGGGCCCCTGAAGAAATTCCTATTGCAGGATTAGGCGGCGAAACAACTGAAGTAGCCCAAGCGTTATCACTAGAATTAAATGTATAAGTGACTCCTTGAATAGTGACTGTATCACCATTACTCGGACTGTTTGGAAAATCATACGCCATTTTTACTCCTATTACCAGTAGTGATCAAATTCTTTAAACATTGAATTGCTGTCTGTAAACCAATCAATATTTAAACACACTCTAGTTTCTTTTCCAGTATGAGGCAGGGGTCTGTGCGGCACCGAGCTATGAAAGAAGTACAATGTGTTTTCTTTTACATTAATTTGTACTTCTTCATCATTATACATAAAACCAAATCCGCCTCCTTCTTTCGGTAAGTTTGTATAAAGTACAGAACAAAACTTAGGAGGAATATCATTATTGCCGTGGCAATGCATAATTGTATACTGTTTTTTCGGTGTTTGTACGTATACCCTAGCTTCTATTTTATATGGACTTTTACCGTCGGTATAAAAAATACTATTTAACGTTTTAGTTAATCGAGGCCCTAACTCATCATGTGCCTCAAAATATGGTACATTATAAATATCTTTCTCTATCCACTCTTTTGAATGTTTTTTATAATGTTTTATAATCTTATTTCTATGTTTATTAAAAAATTTATCTGCTGAAAACCCACATTCTATGAAGAAAGGCTTTCCATTATAATCTAATAAGTAATTTGGTTTCATTGTCTAGAACCATCGTTGAGATCCTGTTGTGCCACCAGTAAAGTGGCCCCCTGGCTGTCCCCCATATCCTGGGCTGTCTCCAGCCGGACGCAAGAACAGTTGAGATGTAATTTTTAACTTGCCTAGTTGAGCAGAAGTACTTGAGACTGTATTATTACTAACTACAGGTACTACCGCTCCTAATGTAAAATGAGTATTTTGTTGATCTGCTCCAAGTCCCGTAGTATTTGAAGATTGAATAACAAGAGGGCTATATGATGCATTTAAAGTAACAGACCCTCCTCTACTAATGGTGGACGCTCCTGTAACTTCTCCCCTAGTGGAAGATATTAATATATTTCCAACATTTAATCCTGTGTGAGGACTACTTGCGTTTTGGGAAGTTACAGGAGTGATTACTCTTTGAAAAATTTCAGTAACTGAACTAGTATCCGAGCTTGTTACTTTAATAGTATTTAATAAAATATTACTAAAGTTATTTGCTCGAACATCGTTCGATACAATTGTAATCGGATCTAGTTCAGTTATCGCCGCCATTTAGATATCAATATTCGCTAGTATTTCTGAAATACCTGCACCTGTTACTACAATGTTAACATTAGTATCTTGCGTAGTTGAAGTTGTTACAGAGGTTGTCTTAGTAGACCCAGTAAACTCCATTGTATCGCCTGAAATCGTAAGATTAACTGTGGTGGCAATACGAGTTCCTCCTATACCATAAGCACTTACTGCGACTGTCGAGTTAATATTAGACCCCGAATAATCATAGGTCGTGTTCGCAGGAGTAATTGTTACCGTAACAGGGACTGTTGCAGTAATTAAATGAAGTGTAGCATAGGTGCCTCCCTCATCTGCAACTCCATAAATTCTATCGGAGGCATCCCTGCCTACAGTAACTAATGAATGTGGAATAGTTGCTGTTTTCTCCCAACCATTTGTTGCATTGAAAGAATACACACAGAATTTTCCATGATGAAAAACTCCAAGAAGCGTCTTACTATCATTTAAAAAGACAATATTTTTTATTGTTACGTCTGCAGTTTCAGCACTGTGGAAAGTTAATGCCTTGGGGTCACTATTACTAATTGAATAGGTGACCATTGTTCTCCCGCCGGTTCCAGTATCATTTCCTTGGTATACACCCTCTAAAGGAAATACGGTAATATACTTAACACTATTGTGGTCATGCCGTTCATTGTACATCACAGAATTAAATGACGCTGTGGTTCCTCGAACTCCATGACAACTACTAAGATGAGTAGAGCTAAGGGTTCCAGATACTGTCACATCTGCATTTCTTGTAAACGTATCATTGGTTTTATTCCATTGAAAGTAGAAAGGAAAATAGTTGTTATTTGTATCAAAATAAGGAGTGTACCATGCTTTATTTCCAGAGCTAGAAGGATCATCTTCAATAGTAGAAGATGCTTTATGTTGTTCATCTAGTGCTGTAGTATCATCGCGGTCGCCTCCTTGATTGTTTCCTGTGGAAGAAACTGCAGAATTAAAAGTATGCAAAACTGTTTCATTGTTTGTGTCTACATTATGACGAACAATATAATGAGTTCTATCATCTCTATAGTCTGTTACTAGATAAAGAGGTCTTTCATCAACAGTAGACGGGCCAAGAAACTGAAAAAAACAATAATCTCTTCGAGTTCCAAAATCAGTAGCTGTCCAATTTGGATAAGTTGCTCTAATTAATTGAGAAAAACGATAAGTAGAACCATTAAAGCCCATAATAGCGCCACCATAGAAGTGACCTACTCCGGACAAATAGTTTTCTCCAGCCATCTTATGATAAATAGGCCCGGGCAAGTTTTGTGAATTGTGGTATCCTGTATTATGAGTATTAGAGGAAGAAGAGCCTGTAATAGCAATTTCACTCAACTCTGTAGAAGAGTTTAAATTTGTCCACCATCTATTTTCATATACTCCAGGCCCAACTCCGGGCGAGTTCAATAGAACCATAGAGGTAGAACCTTCAGAGTGAAGTTGAGAGCTCGACCATTTTTTGGCTGGATCCATTGAGGCAAAATTGCCGGGAGGAATATTATTTGAAACAACATCCCCAGTATCCGTGCTATAGTTCATAGAAGCTGTTTCTTTGTTTAAAGCAAGGCCTCTTCCATCTCCTACCCAGCTATCAAAGTCCCCAATATCCGTTCGACCATGATTTACGGTATAGTCTCCACTCGTCGAAGAAAAATGGGCGTGTTTGCCAAACACCGGAGAAAGACTGGATTTAGTCACCGCATCTCCATAAAAGTACATTTGACTTAGAGCAGTTCTTGGATCCTCTAAAACTGCAATGCAGTTTCTATTGGCATCTTTTATTTTTGGCATTTTATACTCCTGTTCTCATTGCCTTGTACCAAGCTATAACTTGATCGAGGTCTGTCCAATCCTTTCTAGTACCATCTCCTGCAGGATACCAAGGTTGAACGTCGGTTAGTGTTCGATTCGCTCCGTCAACTCTATGGATTCGGGCTTCCCCATCAACTAGTTCTGCCCAGAATTCGTCGGCGAGCTCTTCAGTTTCATCGGCATCATTATAAATGAAAAATTGCATTATGCTCTCCTATATTTTAGCTGTACATAAAGATCTTCGCCTTTATCTGCTGTACCAGTGGCCGTTATATCTACCGTAAGATAGCTATTACTATTCATTGTTAGACTTTGGCCAGTTAAACTTGCGGAAGTATCTCCTGCAGACAGATTTAATGTAATAAAAGTTCCGCCATCTTTTTTTACAATTGCAGTTACTGTATCGTCTGCTGCTGTTGCTAAGTTTGTTTGTACTTCTGTTATAATAATATTGTACGGAGCATACCAGCGCTCAACTCCTGTAAGAGCTTGAAGCTCCCCCCGAGTATGACTATTTATTGCAAACTCTGTGGGATCTACCCCGCCTTGTACTGCTCCGGAAGGGTTAGTCTGTACCCACTGCGCAGAGTCGCCATCATTATAGTAAATAAACATCTGGAGACTAGTTGTGTCAAACCACAAGTCGCCTGTTGTGACCCCGCTCGTAGGAGCGGAGTCTGACATTTGTACAGTTGTAGAATTATTTACTGTAGCTAACTCTATCCAGTTACCATTGTAAGCAAAATATGCCGCCCCTGTAGCATGTACATGAGCAAACATACCTGCATATGTTGTAGCACTTGGTAAATCCGCTAGCTGAGAAAAATCATTGCCATAGTAGATTTTCCCAGTAGTTAAAAAGTTATTTGTTCCAATATCAGCGTCTGCCCCAGTAGTAAGAGCATTGGTAATTCCATACCCTCCTACAGTTGTTGGCTTACCTGTAATTCCGCTGAAAGGAATGGATGTTATTGAGGCAGGATTAAAACTAAATACGCCTGTCTGATTGTCATATGCTAAGTTACCCGCCCCAGATGCAGCTCCTACAGATACGCTAACACCGGTTCTATCAATTGTTTTACTGCTGATTTCTCCTTGTACAAATGCAGTGGTTGCAATGTTTGTATTGTTTGAATTCGATGAAGGAGTAGGAGCAGTAGGAGCTCCTGTTAGTGCAGGAGAACTCAAAGGAGCTTTTGTAGCAAGAGAATTTGTTACAGTAGTAGCAAAACTTGCATCATCATTTAAAGCTGCAGCCAGCTCATTTAAAGTATCTAGAGTAGTCGGCGCAGAATCTACTAGTGCATCTAACTTGCCTTGTAAATGAGACTCTTGAATCTGCCACTCAGGATACCCTGAAATAGTAAGAGTAATGTGAGATGGATTAGAATTAATAGAGCCTGTTGACTGAAACGAGAAACTTTTTATTCTTAAAACATCAAAAGCATTGCCAGAAGAGCGAGTAAAATTTTGAGCATTAATTGTACCTGTACTACCATCGACATATGTTATTGTAGTTATTTCTGGAATATTAACACCAGAACCTGCAAACTCTTCAAAAAATACTGGAACTCTTAAAATTACTTCTCCGTCGGGAGTTCCTGCAGGTAGAACTATTCGAGTATCAGAAGCACTTGCTGCCGGAATAGTTGTTATATCACCTGTTTGACTACTAACAATTGAATTATCGAGAGGAATAGTTGCACTTCCTCCTCCTGCTTTATAAATTGCTCCAGTATCAGTTTCAAACCATATTTCTCCATATGCATTAATTATTGGAGCAGTATCTTGGAAAAATAGCTGGGAACTAGACTGAGTTGCTGCAAATGGAGAAATTGCACCTTGTACAAATGCGGTAGTTGCAAGCTGAGTTGTGCTATTTCCCGAAGACGCAGTCGGTGCCGTCGGTGCTCCTGTAAATCCTGGAGAATTAATAGGAGCTGCATCAGTAATGCCATACCCTGCACGAGTAGTAGGAGTAGATGTTAAGTCACTAAATGCTACAGAAGTTAGTGCATCAGTAATTCCATATCCTGCAATAGTTGTAGGAGTATTTGTTAAGTCAGTAAAGTTGCCTGTAAAAGCATCAGTAATGCCATACCCTGCAAGTGTACTTGGAAGTGCTTGTAGACTACTAAATTGTCCGTTGAAAGCATCAGTAATTCCATATCCTGCAATAGTTGTAGGAGTATTTGCTAGTGAGCTAAAGTTTCCATCAAAAGCATCTGTAATACCATATCCTGCAATAGTTGTAGGTTTTCCACTTAATGAGCTAAATTGACCATTGAAAGCATCAGTAATTCCATATCCTGCAATAGTTGTAGGAGTGCCTGTAAGACTACTAAACTGTCCATTGAATGCATCAGTAATTCCGTACCCAGATATAGTAGTGGGCTTATTTGTTAAATCATCAAAAGAGCCACTGAAAGCATCAGTAATTCCGTACCCTGCAAGAGTGCTGGGAGTAGAAGTTAAATCTGTAAAAGCCGGCCTATAGATAAAGTAGGTTAAGCTAGTCCATGCAGTGGTACCATCTCCAATTTTTGCTTTGGAAGTATCTGTTTCAAAACCAACTTCCCCAGGATTGAGAATAGTATTAGCGCTAGTCCAGTTGGCAGCTGTATCTCTTCGTAGTTGTATTCGTGCTACTGACATTATGCTCCGCCTCCGTCAAGAAATATATCTATTGAACTTGCGGCTGTGGTGGAAGTACCTCCATCTACAATAAAAGTTACATTTGAGCCTCCGGTTCCCGTACCTCCGACTCTATTTTTAAATACTCCCGATACTGCATCGTATGCTAAAACTTGACCGTCTGCTAAACTTGCTGTATTTAAAGTTACATCAGATAGAGCTGCTAAATCTGCGGCACCTCCCTGACTTTTAACCCATGCGGTAGTTGCTATTTCAGTACTGTTACTAGCGTCCGCAGGCGTGGGTGCTCTTGGCGACCCTGTAAATGTAGGGCTAGCGATCGGGGATTTCAGCCCTATAGTATTAGCTATCGTACCTGCAAAATTTGCATTATCATCTAATGCAGAGGCTAACTCATCCAAAGTATTTAAAGCATCTGGTGCTCCAGATATTAATGAGTTAATCTGATTGTCTACATATATCTGAGTTGCAAAAGGAGATAAGTCTGGGGGGATAAAAGTAAAGTTGCCTGTTTGATTATTATAACTTAAACTACCGTCTCCATTTGCTATACCTTGACTTACTGATAAATCATTTTTACTTAATTTATCTTTTCCTATGACATAAGAAGCCGCAGGATTTTGTGCGAACAAAAAGAAACTAGTTTCGCTTATTGCGAATCCAATTTTTATAGTTGTGTCGCTTTTAGTTTGAGTAATTGTACCGTTTGAATTTAAAAATACAGTATCACTTTCAGTCAATCCTGTAAAGTTATTTAGAACTCCAGAAACTGTGACTTGAATAGTTGATCCGGCAGCAAAAGAAGGGGTGTTTGCAAAACCAATGAACCCTTCTGACCCATTTGTACCAGTAATTCTGGTAACTGTACCTTCTATATCAATTTTTACCGGGTCATTTATGCTTACAGCACCTGAAGCAGTAAAATTACTATCTATATTATCTCCAGATGTAAGAAATCTAGCAAATCTTTCGTCAATTAAAGTACTAGCAAAGTTAGTAGGTATTTCGTTTTCTTCTGTACCAACAGAGCTATTTGTAGGAAGTAATACACCCCCTGCAGTTGTTTGAGATATGGTTGCAGTACCAAGAGTAAGAGTTGCTCCCGCACCTTCAATATCTCTAACAAATATTTTATTAAAACGATTTGTGGCGCTACCAATATTTACATTCTTATATTGAATTAAAGTATTCTGTCCTGTTGTAGGATCAAGTCTTAATTCATTTAAAGAGGTATCTACAGGTACCCAAGACCCTGGCTCTATTGATGCTCCTACCTCTACTTTATCCCCAAAATAAGCTGCTCTCCACAGTTTATTTGGTTCTCCTAAATCTCTTACATTTGAACTAAAAGGAGTTACGTTTGTATTTATTTGTTGGAATTCTCTTGTTACATATGTTGTAGTAACAAGTTCATTTGTAGTTCCATTTGCAGCAGGGTGCGGTCCTCTTATAGCACCACTAAAAGTGCCCCCCGATATGGGCATTTTACTAGAAAGACCAGTCTGTGCATTATTTAGAGTAAGACTTACTGCGGTATCCCCCGCAAGTAAATCTGAAGCAAGTCCTGTTACTTGATCGTTGAAAAAATCATTATAGAAATTTGCTTGTTCTTCTAAATTAAGGATGCTCTGCTTTAGTTGTATAAAGTTATTATCAACTTCTGCAACCGTAAGTAAAGCAGAGTTTCCTTTATGAGATACTGATTGTGTTTTATTGCTATTTACTCTGTATGTAGCATCAGTATCTTTTGTTACAATATTTATGTTTTCGCCGACAGCAGTTTCCCACCACCCTGAAGTCTGGTTATAGACATACTTTATACTATCCCTAACCAGCGGATTATGCTGCGGGTTGTTGGGATCGTAGATGGGAAACTGCGATCTATTCGGCATTAAATTGCTCTATTACTAGGTATTGTCTTGAAGTTGGACAGACCAAGTAATCTGAAGGGTATCTGCTGTAGCCTTATTTACTGGATCAAAAGTAGTTCTGCAAAGCATAGTCTGACTTAGACCTCCTTGAGTGAATCCATGAGCACTCGCAGTAATACTCTTTCCGCCAATTGCCAGTACACCTTCAATTTCGGGGTGCTCAGTGTCGTCCGCAGTAGTACCGGAAGCAAGTTGTATACTAGTTCCAGTAGTAGGCTTAGGCTCGTTCAATCGAGTATCGATGTGAGCAAGATCAGCGTTACTTCCATCATTAGAAGTATAAGATCTATTTGCTACGTCAAAGATTCCCAAGTCTTTCTTATGCTTGTTAAAAATACCTGCTTCTGTAATTGGGTAGACTCTATTTTTTGGAGCACGAATAACACCTGTTTGAGTAGCATGTACTTGGTCATAGTCTAGCTCAGGGCGAGGATTATTTTCTTTGAATGTTGCAACATATACAATTCTGTCGCCATTCTTTTTAGTTCCTGCAACCGCATTTGGTGTATAAGAGGCTCCTGTAAAATCATAAGAAATAAATGCATTGCCGTTTGCAGTATCGTATACTGCAAGTTTTTCTGCGCCCTCTCCATTATCTACAGTCAATCCACCTACAGTTGCATAGTCTACTTCATTGGCAGGATAGCCCTCTGGAAGAGCTCCACGGATATCTTCTGCAATACTAGCACCTACTAGCTCACCTTGAAAAATACCATCTACTGCGGTACCAAACTGTACAAATTCAGTTCCTCGTGTGGCTCCTGTACCTGTTATTGCATTATGATTTGCTGTGTTAAATGTTCCAATTGTTCCTGTTTGTGCCACCCCGGAAGGCTTATCTTCTGCTGCCCCAATGAAGGGGAATCGTGCACGTCGATTATTTTGGTTACTTCCAGAGTTAGCTGTGCCATCAAGAACAGCATAGCTAGGCTCGGACAAAGTTGTAGATACTGGGGTTTGATTTGCTTGTGCACCGGCATCGGGCAGGCCGTCTGAATTTGTATGAATTAACTTAATATTATACTCTAGATGACGCTCATAGAACGCTCCAATCTGGCCTCGAGTAATTCCAAGCATACCCAATCCTAGTTCTGTATAAGGGCCTTCAACTGTAGTAGTTGTATCTCTTTCAGTTGCTACAGTAATAGGCACATTGACGCCACCACCAATACGAGAGTTTGCAGCTCCGAAAGGCCCAAGAGCATTTGCTGTTACTCCTTTCGGCTCAAATACTGATTTTTCATGAGTCAAAGTAGGATGATTCGGCATTGCAGTATGTGTTGAATAAGTAGTAAGAGTAACTTCTTCTACATACTCGACCTCAATGTAAACAGGGCCAGAGCCTGTTGGCCGGCTAGCTGTTGGAATTGGCTGATTGAAAGTAATAGTAGAACCCCCCGAACTAGCAGGCGAAACGGCTGATTCGATTTTTTCGATTTTTATATTACTTCCAGATACATCTACATCTGTACCAGTCACAACTCCATTTGTAAGTGTAGTTCCAATCTTATTAAGCTTCAGCTTTGTGCGAAGCTGTTGTAAACTAGATACTCCAGCCGTTTGTGAGCCCGTAGTAAAAGTAAGAATACTTTTAAGATTATCAGAAGTCAAAGAGTGAAAAGCACTGCTACCGTCTTGTGCTACCTCAAGAGTCAGAGTGTCATAGTCAGTTGCAAGAGTTGTATCCTTCATTAACTGAACACGAAAACCTCTCTCGTCTTGAAGCATCTTATCAAAGATAGCAGGCGAAGCTGCTTTCTTTCGAGAAGCACTCAAAGTCGCACTAGAACCTGCGTCTGACTGCCCATAAGCATTTGTAGGCAAAGCATCAAAATCGGTGTGAGTATAGCTATTAGGGGCATTACGAGCAGAAGCTCCAATTCCGATTGCCATATGGCTCATCATTCGAGGCATTTTGTGCTCGCCATACTTATCTTGGCCGTCATCAAGCATTCGCCCAATAATATGGGCGATTCCGGCGCGAGTTACTTTATTTCGAATCGTTTTATGTTGCTTTACCTTACCATCTTTATCACGAAGGACTAGGTTTACAACACCTTTTAAGCGACAATCGTCTTGGT
>MDTB01154867.1_pt1 | contig 10497 bp, 26 predicted proteins | sample 811161 | NCBI WGS metagenome assembly MDTB01 (sample SAMN05326650, study PRJNA326480) | marine metagenome | isolation source: seawater | place: Mediterranean Sea | collected 2009
GGCATGATCAAACGCACCTTTCAAGCAAAGGGTGTAAAATACGCATCAGAACTTGCACTGTCAAACGTCAAGGCTCTAAAGAAAATTATCGAATGGAATAACCAGAATGGGATCAAGGTCTATCGTATGACCTCTTGTTTGTTCCCTTGGTTCTCGGAGTACGATATTTTTTCTATGCCAGATATTGATGCTATTGCAGATACTATGTCCGAAGCTGGTGAAATTGCAATGTCTGGCGGGCAACGTTTATCTTTTCACCCCGGCCCCTTTAATTGCCTTGGTTCTCCAAACGAGAACGTTGTCAACAAGACTATTGCAGAACTTGACGCACACTCAATCCAAATGGATCTTATGGGTTTGCCAGAGTCTCCCCAAGCTAAAATCAATATTCATGTCGGTGGTGCTTATGGAGAGCATGATAAAACTCTTGACAGATTTTGTAGAAACTTTGCAAGGCTGGAAGCAAATACACAATCCAGACTCACAGTGGAAAACGACGATAGGTTGTCTTTGTTCTCTACTAAAATGCTGTATGATGGCTTATCTTCTCGGATTGGTATCCCTATAGTCTTTGATTCGCATCATCATGATCTTGGCCCACAAGATGCCGACTATCACGATGCTTTCTATCTTGCCAGAGACACTTGGCAGAAACGAAAAGTTAAACAACAGTGTCACCACTCCAACTCGAAGAAGTACTACGAGGATAGTGGGGTACGCACACAAGCACACTCAGACTGGTATTACACTCCATTTGAAAACTATGGAGAACCAGTTGATGTTGTGCTCGAGTGCAAGAAAAAAGAACAAGCATTATTTAAATACATACAAGACTTTGGTACTAACTAATTATATCAGGAGGAATTAAGTATGGAAAAATGTAAATGTTGCAACTGTAAATGTTGCTAATAAATAAAGGGGGCGCAATGGTTTCGACAGGGTAGAACTGGGAGGACGAGTGCAGGTAGGTAAGATACAACCTTTTTTTGTGGGCAACTGCAAACTATATAAAAAGTTCAAAACTTATAATTGCCAACAACAATTACTTTTACGAACAAGCCCTAGCGGCATAATCGGGTGGCTGTCTCTAGCCATCTATCCAATAGAGACAAACCAACAGATCAGTTGTAAAAATCAAATCATCCAAGGCAACAGGGCAGTCAGCTTTGGATTATAACTGCCTAGCTTCGTTGGGAAGGCGATAACAACCCAACTATACCTGTGAATGACTCTAATCTAAGCTGCTGTGGACGTGGGTTCGATTCCCACCGCCTCCACCAACTTGAGAGAAAAATATGATAAGTAAAAAATTTCATACATTTATACGTTGGGCGCTGGGTCTTCATGGAGCAATCCATATTGTAGAAACGGTGCTCAATATTTATGAGAGGGCATATATGAGTGCTCTAACAAGCTTGTTGACTGGTCTATTGATGTTGGCTGGAAGCTACATTGACTCCTCTCATCACAAAAAAGAGAGAGAGGATAATTATGATTGAAGATTTAAAAAGTAAAATAATACACAGAGGTGGTTTTGTAAATGCTCATGCACATTTGGACAGGGCGAATACAGCCACCTTTTTTTCTAAAGAGGAACAATATAGATTTCTAAAAGAGAAGTGGAAGTTAGTGGATAAAGTTAAGACAACTTCAACAAAATTTGATTATGTTAACAGAATCAACAAAGTTCTCTATGATCAAATAAACTTGGGAGTTACTAGTGTTTGTTCGTTCATAGACATAGATGCCACTGTTGGCACCAAAGCAATTGATGCTGCTTTTGAGTTATCAAACGAAGATAGAGTTAGAAATCGGATTGACTTTGTAATTGCCACCCAGACTCTGAAAGGTGTAATATCACCAGAAGAACAAAGGCTTTTGGCTCAAAACATTGAAAAGGCTCACATAATCGGTTCACTTCCGGGTGCCGATAAGGGCTATGAAGCCCTACACCTCGACGTTGTAATGGGTTGGGCAAAGACCTATAAAAAAAGATTACACGTTCACGTTGACCAATTGAATACACCAGAAGAAAAGGAAACCGAACTGTTGGCTCGTAAGACAATTGAGTGGGGCTTAGAAGGTCAGGTAACAGCAGTCCACAGTATATCTTTGGCTTGCCACCCAAAGCACTACCGGAATGAGGTATATAAGTTAAGCAAAGATGCTGGCTTATCTTTTATCACCTGCCCAAGTGCTTGGATTGACCACCCTCGCAGAGAGGATCTCGCACCAATTCACAATTCAATAACACCAGTTGATGAATTGATAAACAATGATCTCATAGTCGCAATTGGTAGCGACAACATACACGATGTTTATAAGCCTTACTGCAATGGCGATATGATGTTTGAACTTAGAATGTTACTTGAAGCCTGTAAAATATACGATGAAGAGGAATTAGTTAAGATAGCGACAACCAACGGAAAAAAAGTTTTAGGTTTGATATAGTACATTCTTGACTAATTACAATAGAACGAACAAAATGGAGTGTTGATGTTTTTATTTTTATTACTGTCTGCTTGCTCATCAGACGTTAGTATTATAAAGAGGTACGATACGGAGGACACGGCACCAATAGTGACCATAGATGACCCCGAACCGTCCGAAGAGCCAAGCGGAGAACCAGATGACCCACCCGAGAACGAGGGCATTACAGGGTACACTTATCTTCACCTACGACAGGTGGCTTGCCCTGCGTGTGTGGGAGAGACACAAGAGATAAGAATTGACTTTACAGCAGAGTTCCATCAGCCAATTACAGATTCACACACAGACTGGGTATTGAATCCCGGGGAATGCTTAACAAATCTTTTAGGCATTGATCCGTCAACTATTCCCCAATCAGTTGGCAATTCAATTTACATAAGTAATCCGTCACACTCATTTTCAGCACCCACGATTGGTCAAGGGTTTTATCAAACTCAAAACATTTGGGAATCTCAACTACAACGTGATGCGGTCTATGAGGTATCAACAGATTCTGGGTCTTATTCATTTGTTTCAAGTCACGGGTTTGACTTCATTGAGCCTTATTCAATGTTGTATGTTGACCCCTCTTATGCTTTTGCGGCACCAATCTATAGAACAGGAGCATCTTTTAGTTGGGCTCCAACAAGCCCAAACTCTACATTCACAATTACTGTACAAGTGTTTAGCTATGACGGCTCTCAGATGCTTGGTCTTGTTAGTTGTGCAGGACAGGACAATGGGTTCATGACGATACCTGCTCAGTACCTACAGGGGTACCCCCCGAACTCGCTAGTGGCAATCTACCTATCAAGACATAAGATAGAATTAGTTACGACAGACATAAACAATTCATACATTGAAACACACATGGAGTGGGAGGTCGTCGGCACTGGGTATCTCCAATAATGAAACAGGATTATGTCCGTCTTATTGTTTCCGATATTCATATGGGCTCACTACACTCGAAAGAGTCTAAGTTGCACCGCCTATTGAACACAATTGAGTTTGATGAGATCATCCTTGCTGGAGACATTATAGATTTTATTCGTGTTCCCACTTTCACAAAACACACTGCATCTTTATTTCAGTCCATTTCTGATATGAATCGAGACAATAAAAAAATAGTTTATGTTGTTGGGAATCACGACATTGCTTTTAGTGAGTTTATTGGTGAAACAGTTGCTGGTATTCAGTTTGTTGGAGAGTATGAGTTCGAGTATGCTGGCCGACGATATAGAGTTGAGCATGGCGACAAATATGAAAAGGGCTTGATTCACTGGAGATTTACAATGAACATCGTGTCTATCTTTCATGACTTGTTGGAAAGAGTGTTTAAGTGGAACTTGGCTGCTTGGTACGTTCGACAGAAAGAAAAAGTTAGAAAGTTAAGAAGAATCTGGGACATAATGAAATGGAACAAGGGAGCCGATGTTTTCATCATGGGACACACCCACACTCCTGAAGTTGTTATATGGGTGAACGAAGAAGAAAAGATTAAGACCTATGTCAACACAGGGGATTGGGTTGAACACTCGACCTATGTTATTATCAAAGAGGGACAGTTGAGACTTAAAAACTTTATGTAAAGAAAATACAAGTTTTTTTACATATTTCACTTGACGTATAAAAGAAATGTGGTTATGTTTATATTGTGGTGCTTTATAGGCCACATTACAAGTCATACTTGCTTAATAAAGGAGAAAACAAAATGACACAATTAACACTTAGAACACCAGCCGTGTTGGGTAGAACAGCATGGGATCAAATCTTTGATCAATTTTTTAACGACCCACAGCCAATGATCAAACGATCAACGGACGGGTATCCACTTAGTGATATCTATAGGGACGAAGATAACAATCAAGTTATTGAAATGGCTTTAGCTGGATTTACTAAAGAGGATATCCAGATTGAAGTCAAGCAAAACGTGATTACTATCTCACACCAAGCCGAACCTTGGAAGGGTGAAGACAGACCTCAACGTCGGATTGCTCGTCGTTCTTTCACAAAATCTTTTGTTGATTATAATAATTCACTGGATCTTGCTGGTTCTGTTGCAACCTTTGAAAACGGATTGCTAAAGGTGACTATCTCTTTAAAAGAAGAGGCAAAACCAAAAACTATAACGGTTCAATAAGTTAAGAAAAATAATAAACAAAAACTAATTTTGAGGTCAAAGTAATAAACTTTGGCCTTTTTTAATTTTTTTTCTATAGTTACTTATGTGGGGGTAATATGAAAAATGAATTTAGGGGGTTTATTAGTTAGTTTGTTGCTTTGTTGCGATGTCAAGGTAAAACAAGAGCCGTTGTCGATGGATATGCGTACAGTGCCTGTTTGCCACTCCAGCAAAAAAGCAATTAAAAAATCAAGAGAGTCTTCAGTTGTCATAGAGTTTATGACTGATGACGAAACAGTTGGAAAAGCATCGGGCAACTACTTCAAGTATCGTGGCCATAGGTTTATTCTTACTGCTGCGCACGTTGCACTTGCACCAGACAATATAAAAATATATGTAAGAGAGCGATTTGGTGTTGGGAAACAAGAGGCTAAAGTGGCTTTTGTGGATAACGAAACTGATTTGGCAATAATTGTAGTAAAGGATGATCTCGACACAGTGACACCGATCAATTGGCGGAGAAAAGATTATTGGGATATTGACATAGGAGATAAATTATACTACACAGGGCATCCAATGGACATGGATTATATGTCATTTAACGGCTCAGTATCAAGAGTCCTATCTGATACACTGATAATGCAGGGGTGGGCTTATATGGGGTCTTCCGGCTCGGCTGTCTTCGACTCTGATGGTAGGGTAGTGGGGGTCGTATCTGCTATTCGTGGCGATTGGTCTAATGTAATACCACAAATGCTACCGTCCATTGTGTTGCTCGCACCATTAACCAATTTAGATAACAAGGAGTTGTATGAAATATTAAAATATGAAAGAAGGGGAAATTAAATATAAGATTGGAACACTGGTAATTGACAGTGGTAGATTGGGTGTAATCGCAGCCTATTATCCACGAGGCTCTGTGGATTTTGGAAATGCTAAACAAATCAACTGGAGAGACAATTATCACCTGTATTTCTTAAAAGGCAAGTCATACATAATGGGAGCAGTCGCGTTTGAAAGGCTCGTCAACAAAGGAACGATAAGGATAATAGCAGAGGGAATCGTAGGACATGAAGTGTATACTACCCTACTACCCCCCTCCCCTCAAAAAAAATCTACTACTTGACAACTAGTTATCAATGTGTTATATTATATGGAGGAGAAACCATGAGTAAAAAAGAATTATCAAAAAATAAAAAAGGCCCTTTAGGACTGATTGAAGAAATCGGCCCTTTTGAAAAAGCCAAAAATAATGCACAAAAGTTTGCGTGGAATGTTACGATTGCTCACGCAATACAGGTTGCCTTGCAATCAATCGACTCCGTTGAGGGTTTGGAAACGAAAGAGGCAGAAGTCACTCGAAGAACAGCAGAGATCGCCTTAGAAAGTATCTGCTTGTTACTACATGATCGTGATGGTGGGCAATGGAACTAAGTATGTTTAATGATAAACATGAATATGTAACATTTCTCAACAAAAAAGAGAGAGAGTCATATTGGGTTGGCAAACTAGTAAAAGCAAAGGTTCCAATAAAGGTAAACCTGTTTGACGAGATACCCATTGATACGTTGGGGCTTGTGCTTGGGGTAAAACGTCCAGTCGTTGGTATGGATTACTTGCTGGACGTTAGGTGGATGACAGGCGAACGAGAGACGTGTTATCAGTATGACATATTCTCGTACAATGCGTGTACGCACTTCATCAATAGAGAAGTAACGTGCGTAAAACAAAAGCCCATTGAAAAAAAAGTTTATAAAAATACTTGACAAACATTCCTCAATCAGTTATATTATTATCACACAGCAAAAAAATCGGAGGTTGTGATGAAAAACAAAATAACTCTAAGGGAACACTTAGAAAAACTTGACCAAAATTCAACAGCGTCAAAAGAACAGATGGAAAGTCTTTGTCGAAGAATGGCATTAAAGTTTAGAGAATATGGCTATGTAAAGTCAAGTTACAATCAAGAACTAATGATGGAATATGTCAATATGATCTTTGAAACGCAAGACTATCGGTGTACACATTGGTTACCTGTTAGCAAGGGAGAACTAAATGGTATATGGAATAGACCACAGCCCAAGTACAGAGGCTGGCGAGCAGACTACGTTATGTATGAGATAGATCACGTTCACCCTGTAAACTCTGGTGGTGGCGACGAAATAACAAACTATCAGTTTTTGTCAGCCAATGCCAATCAGTTTACAAAGTGTTCTCTTACTTATGATGATCTACTGCGTAGAGTTGACCTGTCAGACAGTCTAAAAGACAGAATAAGGGTTGTATTAAAAAAGAGAGAGGCTCTCTTTCAGTCCCCCAAGTGGGCAAACTTTATAAAAAAACTAAACCAATGCGAAAAAGGAGCATAAAATGAAAAAAAGAAACAATGAACTAACAATCAAGATTAACGTGTCAGACGACCTATTGGGAGCATTGGCTAATATGATGATGATGTCCAATATGCCTATGCCAATGCAAGCCTTGCAGTCAATGGCATCACAGTCTGCTACCGAGATACCCCCCAAGACCCCTATGGGCTTTCGCAGTGCAGAAAGCAAAACGGACAAAAAATGTCCTTGACTTTTTTACTCAATAAGTTATATTATATACACTAACTCAAACAACGAGGTAATAAATGGAAATCAAAATAGGCGATAAAGTTACAATGCTGTCTTATGTGGAATACACCGACGAGGTGTGGTACACTGTGGTGGAGGTCGATGACGAATGTGTAAAGTTAAAGCATCCCGAAGTCGGAGGACACTTTACATTTAAACGTGATAGAGTAGATCAGATTGTATCGGGCATCACTGGGGGGATACTATGCAAGTAGGAACTTTAGTAAAGTCAAAAGCATCTTGGTGCAAAAACATAGGCATTTGTATCAAGTACAATACAGGAGGGGGGTGGTGGATACTATGGAGCGACGGTGAATATGGTTTCACTAACCCAAGCGACGTGGAGGTAATATGCAAGTAGGTGACTTAGTAAGAGATACGGAGCGAGGTGACCTTGGGCTTGTCCTCACAGTTGATGTGGATCTTGTAGAAGTATTGTTTAGTGGTGGAGCGGAATGGCTATCCATTTCTAAATACTTGGAGGTCGTATGCAAGTAGGATCATTAGTAAAGACACCAGTTAACGGTGTAGGTGTAGTCATTGTCTTAAAGACCGTCGCCACCATCCAACACCATACTACGGCTTATCTGTTGCACTATACCAACGGAACAAAGCACTGGTGGACAGCAGATCATTTGGAGGTATTATGCGAGTAGGCGACTTGGTTCAAGAGCAGTGGTCGAGTGGGAGAATAGGCATTGTTACCAAAGTTTATAACTGCAACACGGCAGTCCGAGTGGCTTATATAGACGGTGAACAAGCCTTGATCGAGTTCAAGACAGAGCAGTGTTACCACCTTTGGAGATTGAAAGATGAAAGTAGGTGACTTGGTAACACATCGTAGTGCTTGGACTGCTATCGAACCTGTTGGGGTGATTGTAAGTTTTCGCAACGGCTATGTTTGTGTCGCTTGGTCACACAACCTTTTCAAAGTTATATCAGAACACGCAGAGGATTTGGAGATAATAAGTAAAAAATAAACTTTTTTCTTGACAACTAATACCCGACAGGTTATATTATATACATCAACAATGAACCGAGAGGTCAAAATGAAAATAGGTGATTTAGTAAGACTACCGAATGAATGGGTTGTTTGCAACCCTTGGATGAAAACACTCTTTGAGGACAAGATCGTAGAGATTGGCTTGATCGTTAAAGACTACGGTGAGGACAACCACCACGTTGACGTACTGATCAATGGTAGAGTGATGAAAACGTCAAAGACAAAGTTGGAGTTGCTATGCAAATAGGTGACTTAGTAAAGGTTCGAGGTCAGTTTGTCGAAGAATACGCACTGATTGTAGACATAGGTGAAACTCGGGGATCGCAATGGGTCAAGGTTATGTACTTTGACCGAGAAGAAGAACTCGTACACCCCACACAAGTTAGGAGAGTATAATGAGAATAGGTAGTTTAGTTAGAGCAAAACACAGGTATATAGGTCAGTTATTCGTCGTTGTGGACGCAAGAACACACTTCGATGGACGTTTCCCTACAAACCAAGCCACCCAGATCAAATGCGTTCGTGTTGAGGACGGTTTCAAAACCCGATACAGCAACTCCGCTAACTGGGAGGTAGTATGTTGAAAGTAGGCGACTTAGTTGGCATCTATGATAACAAGACAAAATACATTATTGGTGTCGTTACTTATGTTTTCAAAAAGTGGAGTGGCGACTTAGTTGAGGTATACTGGCACGACGGTAAACGTGGTGACATTGAAACAAAACACATCGAGGTGATAAATGAAAGTAGGCGATTTAGTTAGAATAAAAGGTGCAAATGTAATCGGTCTTGTAGTAGCCCCTCTCCCCGATGGGGTGGGTCACCTGTTGAACAACAAAAAAAGGTGGGTTGTTTATTCAACCGACAACAAAAGATATGAACTGTCAGTCAGTAAATATGTAGAGGTGATAAGTGAAAGTCGGTGACTTGGTTCTTTTATACGGACAAGAGAGGACTATGGGAACAGGTGTGGTTCTCAAGTTTTATGCTGGTGGGTCAACACTTGTCAAGGTTGCCTTTTTAGGATGCTTGGACAATCCCATTAAGTTAAGACGAGATCGGTTGAAAATAATAGACGAAAACTTTTTTCAAAAAAATCCTTGACAAATCCTGTCAATGTGTTATAATATATATGAACCCTAAAAATGGAGATAGTTATGGACAACTATACAGCAGTAGGAATAGCAGAGGGCTTCGTTGAAGCCGATAACCCCGAACAAGTCATTGAGGCTTGGCAATACTTAATCAACACTGGTATCGCTTGGACTATGCAAGGTTGGTTTGGAAGAACAGCAACTCAACTAATCGAAATGGGGGTGTGTACTCGCCCCTCTAATGGATAACCCTCTCAATATAGGTGACTTGGTGGCACTAAAACAGTCTGACTGGAACAGACTGGGAGTGGTCACAGTGGTTGATATGAGCCATTTAGGTATCGACAAGGCATTTGTCGAGGTTTTGTGGATTGGACACCCATATAGACACTTAGAGAGAGCCAGCAACTTAGAGGTGGTGTATGCAAGTAGGTGATTTAGTAAGAGTTAAGAGGTCGGGAAAGATTGGACTTTTCGTTTGCAAAGTTATCGACGACAATAGAAAAATGTCCGAAAGGTGCAGGGTGCAGTTTATAAACTCCCTCGTAACTTACGAGTTCCTTTGTAAAGACCTTGAGGTTATAAACAAAAAACTTTAACTTTTTTCTTGACAAACTTAAACTAATGGGTTACATTATAAACATCACCCAAACAACGGAGGTCAATATGCTTGACTATAATAAAACAAAAGAACTCTATCACCTACTAAACCAGTACGAAAGTAGTGAGTTGGATCTGTTTACCCTGTTGGATGAATGTGTCCAACACTTTGACAGCATCAGAGGTGTTTGTACTTGGCTTACCTGTGGTGGCAAGCAAGACTTTGACGGATACTGTTTCGATGACTTAAAAGATTATTATATATGCAACGCATAAGAATGGAGACAATATGCAAATAGGTGACTTGATTGACGATGGGCTTGACAACATCGGCATTGTATTGAAAAAACTGTACGAAGATGATACAGAGATATACTGGTGTCATTTTCCAAACGGTGACGGTATTGACGGCTGGTATGATTGCTATGACATAAAAGTCCTCGGGATTTATCGGGCAAACATCCTCAGAGAGGTGTTGGGATGAAAAAGGGCGATTTAGTTAAGATAACTTATGGCAATCTACAACACCTTGACAAAAAGGGTGTGATTGCTTATGACAGTCTATTAGAGGATCATATCTATCAAGATCAA
>MDTB01182949.1_pt1 | contig 10497 bp, 12 predicted proteins | sample 811161 | NCBI WGS metagenome assembly MDTB01 (sample SAMN05326650, study PRJNA326480) | marine metagenome | isolation source: seawater | place: Mediterranean Sea | collected 2009
AAAAAAGACGGAAACCAAGAAAAAAGCGCCTAAACTAAAATTTAATTATCAAGGTTAAATTTATGGCTAAAAGGGATTATTACGATGTTCTTGGTATTACTAAGAGAGCAAACCCACAAGAAATAAAATCAGCCTACAGAAAACTTGCTGTAAAGTTTCATCCAGATAAAAATCCAGGTGATAAAAATGCGGAAGATAAGTTTAAAGAAGCAAGTGAAGCTTATGGAATTCTCTCTGATAAAAATAAAAAAGAAAATTATGATAACTTTGGACATGCTGCATTTGAAAACAACGGTGGCGGTCAAAGTAGTGGATTTGGTGGATTTGGTGGATCAGATTTCTCAGATATTTTTGAGGATTTCTTTGGTGAATTTAGTGGTGGTAGAAAAAATAACAAGAGAAGCTCAAACAATAGAGGCTCGGATTTAAGATATGATTTATCTATAACTCTTGAGGAAGCATATTCAGGAAAGAAACAAAATATACAATTTACTACATCTGATAAATGTAACACTTGTAAAGGTAGTGGTTCAAAACCTGGTTTTTCTCCGGATAGATGTACTTATTGTGGAGGAAGTGGAAAGATTAGATCTAATCAGGGATTTTTTACTGTTCAGCAAACTTGTCCCCAATGTTCTGGGAGTGGAGAAGAAATTACGAACCCATGTAATGATTGTGGTGGAAATGGTAATAAACAAATTTCAAAAAAGATATCAGTAACTATTCCAAAAGGTGTTGATGATGGAACTAGAATTAGACTAGCTGGAAAAGGGGAAGCAGGAACTAGAGGTGGAGCAAGTGGAGATTTATATTTATTTATTAATGTAAAGTCCCATGATTTATTCAAAAGATCTGACGTAAACTTATTTTTTGAATTTCCAATATCAATAGTTGATGCTGCACTTGGCTCAACTATTGAAATTCCAACTATAGATGGTGGTAAGGCAAAAATTAAAATTCCTGAAGGTACACAATCTGGAAAACAATTCAGATTGCGAAGTAAAGGAATGCCTTATATGAGAGGAAGTGGCAATGGTGATTTATATGTTCAAATAAATACTGAGGTTCCAATCTCTCTAAATAAAGAACAGAGAGAATTGCTAGATAAGTTCAGAAAGATTGAAAATGAAAAATCAAACCCAAGTGTTAAACAATTTTTTAAAAAAGTTAAAAGCTTTTGGAAAAACTAGTCTTTTATTCCAATAAAAGATAGCTATATTAAAATAACTTATTAGATCAACTATGAAAAAAATTAATTTAACTATAACAGGCTGTATGGGCCGAATGGGGAAGCAACTGATTAAAACATGTAAAAAAGAAAAAAATTTTAAGATCCAAAGTTTAACTGAATACAAACCTATAAATAAAAAAATTTTTGGAATTAAACCTCAAGTCAATAACGAAGATGCTTTTAAAAAAACAGATGTAATAATAGATTTTACAACTCCAAAATGTACTTTTGAAATATTAAAAATTGCTACAAAACTAAAAAAAAAATTAGTAATTGGAACCACGGGTTTTACAAAAAAAGAGGAATATTTAATAAAGTCTTACTCTAAAAAAATTCCAATTTTAAAAGCAGGAAATATGAGTTTAGGTATAAATTTATTGATGTTCTTGACTGAAATTGCTTCAAAATCACTTGGTAATAAATATATGAGTAAAATTTTTGAAATACATCATAAACATAAAAAAGATTATCCATCAGGAACAGCACTTATGTTAGGTAAAGGAATAGCTAATGGTAAAAACAAGGAGTTATACCACTTAATAGGTAAAAAATTTTTAAATAAAAAGAAATTTCCCTTTGGAAAAAAAATAAACTTTAATTCTATAAGAAAAGGAGAAATAATTGGTGAACATGAGGTTTTGTTTTCAAGCGGGAAAGAAATCATTAAGCTAAATCATGAGGCATTTGATAGGGCATTATATTCTGAAGGAGCTCTATCAGCTGCAAGCTGGTTAATAAGAAAAAAACCAGGTTTATATTCAATGAGAGATTTAATGAATTTCAAATAATGAATGAGATTCAAAGAGCAAAATTAGTATTAAAAATACTTAATAAAACATATCCAAGAATCAAAGTTCCTTTAAAAAGTAGAAACGTATTTACTTTGTTGATATCTGTTCTTTTGTCAGCTCAATGTACAGATGTGAATGTAAACAATGTCACAAAAAATATATATCCTAAATACTATAGACCTGAACACTTTACTAAATTAGGTAGAAAAAAAATTGAGAATTTAATAAAAAAAATTGGTATTTTTAGGATTAAAGCAAAAAGTATATATAATTTATCAAAAATTTTAATCGAAAGACATAAAGGAAAAGTTCCAAAAACTTTTGAGGAGTTAGAACAATTACCCGGAGTAGGTCATAAAACAGCTAGTGTAGTAATGTCACAAGGTTTCGGACATCCTGCGTTTCCTGTGGATACTCATATACACAGATTAGCTCAAAGATGGGGATTGACCAGCGGGAAAAATGTAGTTCAAACAGAAAATGATTTGAAAAGATTATTTCCAAAAAAAAACTGGAATAAACTTCATCTTCAAATTATTTATTATGGAAGAGAATATTGTAAAGCTCGCGATTGCTATGGATTAACTTGCAATATTTGTACTACTTGCTATCCTAATAGAAATAAACCTATTATTGTTAAAAAACCATAATGAAAGTTTTAGGAATTGGAAACGCTATTGTTGATGTGCTTTGTAAAGTGTCTGATGAATTTTTAATTAAGAATTCGCTTACAAAAGGTACTATGAAGTTAATTGATAATAATGATTTTCAAAAGTTACTATCAACTTTAAAAATTGAAGAAACAATTTCTGGTGGCTCAATAGCTAATAGCATTGTGGGACTTTCTCAATTAGGAAATGATGTTGGTTTTATAGGCAAAGTTAGTGATGATCATCTTGGTAGAAATTATGAAGACGGTTTAATTAAAGAAAATGTGAAATATCTATTCAAAAAAAAACAAGAACCAATACCGACTGGTACATGTTTAATTCTGATAACGCCTGACTCGGAAAGAACGATGTGTACTTTTTTAGGTACTACTGGAAAAATAAATGACTTAGATATAAATGAAAATGATATAAAAAAAGCAAGGATTATTTTCCTTGAAGGATATTTGTGGGACAAAGGTGAGCCAAAAAAAGCTTTTGAAAAAGCTATAAAAAATGCTGAAAAAACTGCAATGTCATTGTCTGATACATTTTGCGTAGATAGACATAGATCCCACTTTTTAGATTTAGTGAAAAACAAGTTAGATATTATTTTTGCTAACGAACAAGAAATGATGTCTTTAATTGAGGCTAAATCATTTGAAGAAGTTATATCATTTGCTAAAGAAATTAAAAAAAAAATAATTATTACTAGAGGTGAACAAGGTGCAATATCAATCGATAAAGAAGAAATATGTGAATGCAAAGCAAAAGAAAATCTAGAGATAAAAGATTTAACAGGTGCAGGAGACTTGTTTGCTGCAGGATATTTGCATGGAATAATTAACGATTTAAATAGTGAAGAATGTTTGAAAAAAGGAACTGAGCTTTCATCAAAAATTATTCAAAAAATCGGTGCAAGAATTTGATATTCAATTTATAAAATAACCATTTTTAGAACTTTGGATCAAACTATTATCCTTAAAAATTTTCGAAAACTTTTGTCTTAACCTATAAATATGAGTTTCTACAGTATGAGTTTCGAGATCTAGATTGTAACCCCATATATGTTTTTGAAGATCTTTAACTTTAACTGGTTTTTTAAATTTTTTTAAATACAGTAAAACTTTTACTTCCTGTTCCGTAAGATTTGCTTCTAAATTTTTATAAATTATCTTTCTAGAATTATCATCTAACAAATATTTACCGACAGAAATGTTTGATTTAAAATTAAAATTATTTTTTAAAACATTTAAGTTTATTTTTTCAATTAATTTATCTATTTTAATCGGAAATTCATTTACAATTAATATATTTCCCTCACTGAAAGGGCGTTTTTTTCCAATTATAAGATAATTGTTTTTATCCTTAATAAATAATTTTAATTCATTCTCATCATCAATCTTTATTAAATTAAATTTCAAAATATCATTTAATTCATCCAAAATTTCGTAGATATTTGGACATCTATATATTATTAATTTAGTCGTACTCATGAAACCTACAAAAAATTTAATTCTTTTAAAAAATAACTATACTCTAAAATTTGAAGAATTTTACTTTAAATGTTGTATTGGAAAAAAAGGATTAGCTTTTAAAAAAATTGAGGGAGATAATAAGACACCAAAGGGAATATTTAAAATAGGTGACCTATATTATCGAAAAGACAGAGTTAATAAACCCACTACTAGTCTCTTGTCTAAAACTATAAATACAAAAATGCGATGGTGTAATGACGTTAATAATTCTAAAAATTATAACAAACTTATAATTAATAAAAATAAATTAAGGTCGGAAAAACTACATAGAAGAGACAGTAAATACGACTACTTAATAGTGATAAATTACAATATTCCAAAAAGAATAACTGGGAAAGGTAGCGCAATTTTTATTCATCTAACCAAAAATTATAAACCAACAGCAGGATGTATTGCTTTAGACAAAAAAGATTTTTTAATTTTAGCAAAACTTATTAATAAAAAAACAAAAATTAAGATAGATTAATTTCTTTTACCAAAAATTTTTGATCCAATTCTTACAAACGTAGATCCAAATTTTATTGCTTTAAGATAATCTGATGACATACCCATACTTAGTTCACTGAGACCAAGTTTAACTTGCATTTGCCTCATTCTATCAAAAGCAATATCTGTATTAGAATTCAAAGATGGGATACACATCAAACCAATAACATTCATTTTCATTTCTTTTACAAGGTGACTATGAAATGTCTCAATTTCATTTAATCCTATCCCATTTTTTTGTTCTTCATTATCTATATTCACTTGAATAAATAATTTGATATTTTTATTTATTTTTTTTTGTTCTATATCAATTTTTTTTGCTAGTTTTATAGAGTCTACCGAATGAATATAATCAAATAATTCTACAGCGTATTTTACTTTGTTAGTCTGTAATTTGCCAAGCATGTGTAGCTTAACATTTCTATTTTGGATAATTACATTTGGCCATTTTGTTTGGGCCTCCTGAACTTTGTTTTCTCCAAAATGAATATGACCACTTTCAATCAAAGGCATTATTTTTTCCATACTAAACGTTTTGCTAACTGCAATTATTTTGACTGAATTGTTTTGATTATTATCTTTTGAATGTATTTCTTTTATAATTTCTTGTAGGTTATTTAAATTATTATGCATGTTAACAGATCTAACTTATACACTTTTATAGACGATTTTAACGAAAATAAAATTATGAATCTATCAGCTAGGTGTAATATTATAATTAGAAATTATAACAAGAAATTTGACTTAGAGACAATATCTAAAATAAAAAAAATATGTAAAAAAAAAGGACTCAAACTTTTTCTTTCCAATAATCCTAAATTAGCAATACAAGCTAATTTGGATGGTGTCTATATACCTTCATTTAATAAAAGTTTAAATTTAAATAATTTCAGAAATAAAAAAAAAAAACTTCATCATCCTAGGCTCAGCTCATAATATTTCAGAAATTAAATTCAAAGAAAAACAAGGGGTAAATCTAATCTTTTTGTCCCCATTATTTTTGACTAAAAACTACCAAAACAATCTAGGTGTAGTAAAATTTAATTTAATGTCTAAAATAACAAATAAATCACTGATTGCTTTAGGAGGTATTAGAAGAAATAATTTAAACAAACTAAAAATGATCGATGCAATAGGTTTTTCTGGTATAACTTTTTTTCAATTAAATAAATGAAAATCAACTACACTCAAAGAGACATCCAAATACTAATTAATAATTTTAATGCAAAAAATTTTGATTTTGTAATACCAAAAGCTAATAAATATCTTAAAACGTCCCCTAAAGAAGCTATTATACGTAACCTATTAGGTTTGTCCTACCATGGAATTGCTGAATATTCTAAGGCTAAGGATGTATTTATAGAAGGCTTAAAATATGATTCAAAAAATATATCAATTAAAAATAATCTTGCAAAGTCTTACAATAGTTTATTTGAATACCAACTTGCAGAAAAACTATACCAAGAGATAATTAAAACTGATCCAAATTATTCAATTGCATATCTAAATTTAGGTAATCAAAAAAGAGATCTAAATCAGCTTTCTGAGGCAATAAAATTGTATGAGATTGCTGATAAACTTACACCTAACAATTACATAATTCTTTATGCGTTAGCGTTATCTCATCGAGGGCTTGGAAATTTTGATAAAGCAATTAAATACGCTAAAAAAGTAAAATTGATAAATCCTAAATATACAAGGGCCGATTTACTTATAAGTCGATGTTTAACATATGACGATCAAAATTGGCATTATAAAGAATTAATTAAGCATACTTCAAATAGAGAATTAAAAAATAATGAGGATATTGAATTATGCTTTTCATTATCAAAGGCATTTGAAGATATAAATGAAATAGAAAATGGATTTAAATTTTTAAAAATTGGCAATGATTTAAGGAAAAAGAAAAGTAGATACGATATTAATGATGATCTAGGTTTAATTAAAACAATTAAAGAATTATTTAAAGATTTAAATCTAGAAGATTTTTCTACAAGTAAAACAGATAAGATAATTTTTGTACTTGGAATGCCAAGATCTGGCACATCGCTTGTAGAACAAATTATAAGTTCTCACAGTAATGTATTTGGTGGAGGTGAATTGCCTTATATGGACTTGCTAATAAAAGAGAATTTTATTAAAAATGAAAAAAAAAAATTATCTTATTTTTTAAAAACTATAAATGAAACAAATGAGATAAGGTTAATAGCAGACAAATATTTGCATTATATCAAAAATTTAAATACAGAAAATAAGGTGTTTCTTGATAAGAGTTTACTAAATTTTATTTGGATAGGATTTATTATAATTTTATTTCCTAATGCAAAAATAGTTCATTGCCATAGGGAACCAAAAAATAACTGTTTATCTTTATATAAAAATCTTTTTAGGGATGGGTTAGGTTTTGCACATAATGAACAAGATTTAATAAAATTTTATAGAGCTTATCAAGATTTGATGATTTTTTGGAAATCTAAAAATATTAGCAATTTAATTGACGTTAATTATGAACAATTAGTGAATAATGAGGAGCAAGAAATTAGAAAAATTATAAATCATTGTGAATTAAATTGGGAAGACAATTGTTTAAATTTTTACAAAAATAAGAATCCAATTAAAACTATAAGTGCTGCACAAGCTAGAAAGCCTATTTACAAATCTTCTTTAAATCTGTTTGATCAATATAAGGGATTTTTAAAGACTATTGATAAAAGTTTTTAAAAAAAAAGCCCCAGTTTTTAAGCTGGGGCTTTAATTATTGAATTAAATCTAAATTAGAATGAGAAAGATAATCTTACTTCTGTATGATCATCAGTCGCATTTTTCGTACCGTTAGCATGATCTGCTGAGTTTCTTTGAGCACCAATTTTCATACCACCCATTGTGTATGATAAACCAATACCGTCAGCTTCTTCAGTAACGTCAGCTGAAGCACCAGGTTTCAAGTGTTTGTTTTCAATTTCTCCATAAGAGATAGCTAAATTGTCATTTACGTTAAACGCAATTGACATTAGTACAGTTTGAACATCTTTAGCATTAGCTGTGATTTCGTTTCTTTGAGCACCAATTGTTACTGGTCCGATAGCGTACTTAGCATAAATTGCATAGTACTCTTTATCTTTAGTGTCTCTTCCAGCAACTGCAACAGTACCTTGTTCAACGTGACCGTAACCAGCACCCATTTTTAATCCGTCAACACCTAAAGTATCGCCACCAGCTGTTAATGCAAAACTGTAACCAGTGTTTTCACCGTCATTAGAGTTATCACCTTCAGCATTTCCAGTGTCTGTACCTTTTCTAGCTGCAACGTTTAAACCTACACCTGCTAAATTGTTAGTGTATTTAAACACGTTAGTTCCACCTGTGTTTACAATACCTGAACTAGCTGATAAGCCATCCCATACTTCTTCGTAAGCTTTTGGTGTTTCGTCGTCGATTTGGTCAATACCAGCATTACCAACACCTTGTTGTAATGCTAGTCTACCTAAATCACCAAAGTCTACCGCTAACTCACCTGAATACTGACTTGAACCGTAATGGCTTTCCATAGTTGTATAGTAAGACACGCTATAACCATTTTCCATTTCACCACCTGTAGAAAAAGTTAATCTTGAGTCTAAACCATAAGGATTACCTGTAACACCAGTATCTGATACATAAGTCATGTTTGCACTACCGCTTACACCAAAATCAGCTGCATTAGCTGAAAAAGCTGCAAGAGATCCTGCAAGAGCAGTTAGACCTGCTTTAGTTAATTTATTCATGTATACTCCTTTTGTTTTCATATATTAATGACGGTAAATTATAGTTATGAAAGGAATTTTACACATTTTTTTCATTTATTTATGCTTTAATTTGTAAATGTTGTATTTATGTCACATAATTTTTTTAACAGTTAAAATATTTAATAAATACGCCTTTATTTTACTGTAATAAGGCTCTAATTAATATTTATGGAAAACTTTAAACATATAGCTACTGCCCAAATTCGACCTTTTAAAAACAAGGTTAAGTCATTTAACCAAGAAGATTGGGATGAATTTGATTTTAGACAAAAAAGTTACAAAGTCCATAGAAACACAGAAACTATTCCATTAATTTTTGATACAGACTTTAGAAGCAGTAATCCTACATATTTGGAGAGGTCTTCTATGTTTAAAGAAGAGATAGATCTATGTAAAAAAATATTTACCAAAGTATACGGTCCTGGATTATTGATAAGAGCTATCCTCGTCAAATTAAAAGCAAATTGCTCAGTCGATCCTCACATAGATAAAGGCGATAGTTTAAAAAATTGTTTTAGAGTACACATCCCAGTCATAACTAATGAAAATGTATATTTTACAGTAGGAGATGAAACCAAAATTTTTAAAGAAGGAGAATTTTGGGAAATAAATAATTCTGGTAAGGTACATTCTGTTGCAAATAAAAGTAACAAAGGTAGAGTTAATTTAATCGCAGATTGGATTATATAGTCTAGAAATGAAATTTTTTATATTCTTTGTTTTTATTTTACTAAGTCTTAATGCTTGTGGAATTTACCAACCATCAGACGCAAGAAAAGTATCACCCGATGGTAAACAAAGAGTTAAACAAAATATAGAGGAAGGTAAGGGTTTTAGATTAAAGGGATTGGGCAAAGATACTAATTTTCAATTTGCTAGTTCTAATCCAATTTGGAGGGCAAGTTTAGATGTACTAGATTTTGCTCCACTTCTAAGCGCGAATTATTCTGGAGGAATTATAATTACTGACTGGATGTCAAGTGACGATGAGAATTTAAATGAATTTTACAAAATTACAGTAAAATTTTTATCAAATGAAATAAGATCTGATGCTCTTAAAATTGTATTACATGAAAAGAATTGTAACAAAAATAATCAGTGTCGTATCACAGAAATAAAAAGTGACGCTGTACAAAAAGAGCTTTCAAAAAAAATTTTAAGAGTCGCGGCTCTTTATAAAAAAAAAGATATTGAAAAATTAAAAGAAGAACTTGGAGAATACAAAGTACCTGACCAATAAGTTTAGTTTATTCTTAATTTAAAATTTAAATGAGTAGATATAATTTTCAAGATATTGAAAAAAAATGGCAAAAATATTGGGAAATAAACAAAACTTTCAAAACTAGCGTAGATAAAAAAAAAAAGAAATTTTACTGTTTAGAAATGTTCCCCTATCCTTCGGGCAAAATTCACATGGGTCATGTACGAAATTATACAATTGGAGATGTGCTAGCTAGATATAAAGGACTTCTCGGTTTTAATGTTTTGCATCCTATGGGATGGGACGCTTTCGGTATGCCAGCTGAAAATGCAGCTAGAGATAATAATCTAGACCCCAAAGATTGGACTAATTCGAATATCAAAACAATGAAAAATCAACTTAAGAAACTGGGGCTTTCCATTGATTGGGATAGAGAAATTTCAACTTGTGCGGAAGATTATTATAAACATCAACAAACTTTCTTTTTAGAACTACTTGAAAAAAAATTAGTATATAGAAAAGAAAACTACGTAAATTGGGACCCGGTAGATGAAACTGTTTTAGCTAATGAGCAAGTTATTGATGGAAAGGGTTGGCGTTCAGGTGCAATTGTGGAAAGAAAAAAATTAAGTCAATGGTTTTTTAATATTTCAAAATTTTCTCAAGATTTATTAGATGGTTTGGATAAATTAGAGGCTTGGCCTAATAAAGTTAAAACAATGCAAAAAAATTGGATTGGAAAATCATTTGGGTGTGAAATTGATTTTAAAATTGAAGGTAATCTTCCTGTAGATAGTATAAAATGTTTTACTACTAGG
>MDTB01045453.1_pt1 | contig 10496 bp, 8 predicted proteins | sample 811161 | NCBI WGS metagenome assembly MDTB01 (sample SAMN05326650, study PRJNA326480) | marine metagenome | isolation source: seawater | place: Mediterranean Sea | collected 2009
AGCAGTTGAAATATTTTTATACATTATCACTTTCTCTGTTTTTATTTAAGATATAAGTATACTTATACAACTAAATCTTTAGATTCTTTGCACATTGTTTTATCTTGATTACCAATAAACGATAAGGTAATTCCCATCAACATATAAAGGAAAAAAGTAATTGTAATCCAATCAAAATTTACTAACATTGTCCAACAATAAACTACAAAACTACTCATAAAGGATACTAATATAATTTTGATAGTTGAATCACGGTGCAGATTAGAAATATACCTTACAACAAGAAGAAACCAAGCAAGAAAAAAAACAAAAAATTGACAAACAAACCCCAGAACTCCTTTTGTTGCTAGCACACCAAGATATTGATTATGAAACCTATCAACTGCCCTTAACTGCTTAGGTTTTAATTTATTTTCTTTTAACATAATGTCTTGGAACTTATAAAAGTAAACAGATTGTGTACTAAGTCCTGTACCTATCATCCAATTATCTTTAATCCAGTATGGGAAAATTTTCCATATATCAAATCTATTATTACCTTTGTTTTCAGTGCCTGTACTTCTTTTGGCACCTGAATTTTTTTCTGTAAGTTTAATACTAGCTTGCTCAATAACAAAGTAGCTTAAGAATGGTAGTATAAAAATTATTGTCCTCATTTTATTATTGTTATTTTTCATTATAAAGACTGCTGATAGTACAATTATAAATGTGAGTATACTAAATATGCCTTCAATTGTAGAAAGTACAGGCACTGAAATAGAAGCAATGCCTAAAATTAAAAATCTAACAACAAACCATTGATAAATATTTGTAAGATCTAGACTAAGAAATAATAACAGTAACCCCGCAGAGTAAAAAACAGTTGGAACAAAAGGAAGTAGTTTAAGTTGTAGTGAAATGATCATATATAGTATACATATAATACACATAATTCCATTCATATGAGAAGCCATGTTTATTTTTGAAGTTTCTTTAGAAAATTTGTTATAGAAAACAAACATATTAAGGATAACAATACCTATAATAAAATAAATGAAATATGATGATTCTTTCACCTCAATTATATTGTTAGAATAAACTGATAGTACATAAAAGAAGGTAGATGTGGCCGCGAGTGTTATCAAATCTAATGTGGTTTCTTTCCAATTATTATCTGAAAAAAGAGACAAGCTCCATAGAATCTGTATTGGAAATATAGTAAAGAAAGCTCCTCTCACTCCTCTTGAGCCTGATTGAATACCTGCGTAAATCAAACCACTAAAAGCCACAATATATAAGACCCAAAAAAAATAACGCATTAATGCATATTTTCTATAGAATGTGCTTTCTACAAAAGCACAAAATGAACCTATAATAATGATAAGAGACATAGCCATAAAACATCCAAAAGGAATTTGGTTCTGAATAGCCCCTCGAACTCGACCTCCCTCCATAAAAGACCAAGGCTCTTGTAAAATTACAGTATCAAATAATAAATATATGGTTGAGGGTAGCCAAGCGCCCATAGCGGCTATTGCCCAAAATATTAATGATATTTTAGATTTTTTAATATTGGGAATAAAATGCCAATATAGATATAAAATTAACAAGTAGTTCCAACGTGTAAGAAGGCCTTGCCATCTACCCCATGAACCAGTAAGACTAAGAAAGGGATAATCTGAAACAAAAAAAGCTATTAAATCAGCACTAGCCATGGTTAAAATGCCTAGCAACATAATTTTATTCCATTTCATATAAATTTTTGAATGAGTATAGGTAGGCTCCAGGTCTGCTCTTTTGTTTATCATACTTCTTAAAAGCCAAAGACCTAGAACCAGTACAGTTGTCACCCTCAGGAGAATAAACTTAGGTATTTCAAAATCATGATAAACTTTTGCTGAATAAACTAAAGGCATAAATAACATTAACAACATCAACAACCAAAAAATCATTTCATTTATATAATGAATACATCTTTTCGCATCAAAATATTTTATAGTATGTGCTTGTGCTTGTGCTTGTGCTTGTGCTTGTGCTTGTGCTTGTGCTTGTGCTTGTGCTTGTGCTTGTGACTGAATATTAACAGAATTTTTTGCTTTAATTGATCTGTTTTTTTTACGCAACAAAAACACCTATTATTATAAAATTAAATTAATTTATGACTTATAAAATAAGTATCGGTAGAAGAAGACAATTCTACAAAGACTAAATAAGAAATTATTACCTACTTTGACATGCTGTGAGTTTGACAGTTGCACCTGTAGATATTTAAGGAATAGGGTGATAGTTTTTTAGCTAAAAATGTAGTACTAAGTATATGACGGTAAATATTTAGTCATCATTATGTGTTCCAATTAAACTCTAAATATTAAAATAAACAAAAATAAATCATTCATACAATTATCGAAGTTACAGAGCGGACTAGAGATGAAGGTGGAGGAAGTAAGTCTGACAAAGCCTTCACCCTAGTCTCTAATTATTAAAATTACTTTTGTAGCTTTGCCAACCTCAGGATTCTTTTTTCTATTTGCCTAACAAGCTCCAATCTCTCATCAGTCTGGGTAAGTCGTGTTTGTGAGTCAATTACAGCTTTAATTCCAAGAGAAGTTGAAACTATGCCGACAATAGCAGTTATTCCTGCTTTAACAGGTCGAGTTATCCTTGGTGGTGGAAGCACTATTTTTGTGTCTTGTGGTCTTATTCTATTTAGCTGATCATATTTGGTCTGATATTTAAGCTTTTCTTTATTTAAGGTCTCTTTATCCATAATATCTGGCTTCATGTGTCCTGTACTCTGAAAAAGTGCTACCATTGGCCCCACAATGGGAATAAAGTTTTTTTCGACAAAAAGTCGCATTATTCTGAAGCAATTTTTCTCACATTTCTTAGTAATATTAATATCAAGAAGTTCTTTTTTGGTTTTGTTTTTGTCCATAAGAGCAAGTAGATCTAAGTTCGTGACAGTGTTTGTCTTTTGTAAAGCTTTATAATAAGCTAGAATTTGAGGTGCATTTTCTGTTGTTTTTAACAGTGGATCTACCCGCTCATTGATGCTATATTTTCTTAATTTTGTTACTTTGCCTTGCTCATCAAGACCCAGGTTTTTATAAAGGGCTTGTAGGACACCTTGTTTTTTGGCCTCACTCTGATTCTCTTTAGTCAAGAGTGAACTCTCTATATCCTCTCTTATTCCTGTCAAGCCATTGAGTAATTCTTTATATTCCTTTATAACAGGCCCATAAATAACATTATTATAAATATCTTTTGCTTTGTTTATCATCTCGTTCCCTTTAGGATTTTTCATATTACGAGTAAACTCTTTACTGAGAGTTTCTATATTAAGTACTGGATAATCAAGTGCTTGATAAAAGGGTGAACCCTTCAATACCTTTTTGATTTTGGACGAAGGTGGTAAGGTGCTTAAAATTTCTCTTATTTTTTTTTCATCTAAGACATCATTTGTCTTGTCGTTGTCTAATTCAAAAACGATATATTCTAAGATAAGGGGATTTACATCCCTCTGTTTTTTTATGGTGACTTTGAGATCATTATTAACTGTAAAGTCTTTATCTTTTAATCCACCTGCACGAAGAAAAATATTCATTAATTCAACTTTGTTTGCCTTCCTTTGTTAGTTGACGTTGACTGTATCCACTATGCCCTTTCTTATTCCTCCAATTTTTTCAGAAAAACGATCTACTGCATCATAGACACGAAGATTATTTAAGGATCCTGAGTCAACTTGGATTTTTTTGTGAGAGCTTGCAGTTCTCCTATGCTCTCGTTGTTTACGAGATTTTGCTTACGACCTCCATAGAGTATTTTAGCATCTAAAAGGTATTCAAGGCCCATTCCAAGAGTAAACAAGCCGTCAATAGCGAGTAAAACACTACTCTTTAATCACGAACTAACAGCTCTATCGGTTTTTTCTTAATAACATTAAAGGAGAATAGTCTAACTATTTTTTACTTAAAGGTTTTTTTGACGATTTGTGGGTTTTGCAATACTTTAGAACCATGATTAGCGTGATACATAAGCCTAAGAAAGTCGCAACACACTCTTCTCAGGTGTAAAGTTATTAGTAGAAGTACCAATTTCGATATTAAATATATCTTCCATAGTCTCATTTGAAATAGTATCTTTTGTGCCCTGAGTAAGTTCTTCACGAGATTTTTTGATAAGGTCAGATGGATCTACTCCTCGTAAAATAAAAAACAAATTGGGGTCCTTATCAAAATGAACACCAATTCCATACAAGGTTGCAGCTATATGCTTACAAACATCAGCATAGTCAAGACAATTACAATCGAATTTGATTTCATTCGGATTTGGAAATAACCCGATACTTTCGTCTGTGATTAGCTTTGAAACTACATCTGGAATCTTTCCACTCAATAAATCTACAATGGAATCAGTTACACTAGTACATTTTTTAGTAAAGGAATTCCAAGATTCTTTTGGAAAGCTATTAAAATCAATCTTAACTTTATAAAGCTCTGAACCAATTACTTGAGATCTTACTTGTTTTTCTGAAATTCTTAAATCTACAACAGCTCCGCTTCTAACATAGCTGCGTCCTTGTTCAAGTCTATAATCAAGATCTCGATATGATTCGATGTTTTTACACCACGCTTGTCCCCAAAAAGAATGTGCTATTTTAATCCTGCTATTAATAATTACAGGAGAAATATTTTTGTCTTTTTTTTTCAATATAGATATTAATTTTTTTGCTTTTGCTTTACGTTCTGTAACAGATACGTATGTTGCGTAATCATCATCGGACATATTCTTCACTTCCATAGACTAGTTTATTTCAGCCGATTTAAAATTCAATGAAACCAATTTTAAAATCTCGTCATTAGATAGTTCTGTCAATTTAATTTCTTTATTGCTTTCGATGATATTCTCAGCAAGAATTTTTTTATCCTCAAGCATGAGATTTATTCGTTCTTCAATGGTTCCACGACAAATGAATTTATGAACAACAACATTTTTCTTCTGGCCTATTCTAAAGGCTCGATCTGTAGCTTGATTTTCAACAGCTGGATTCCACCATCTATCGAAATGAATAACATGAGAAGCCTTTGTCAAATTTAATCCTGTTCCACCAGCTTTTAAGGACAATATAAAATATGGTGCTGAAGACTCTTTTTGAAAGTCATCAACCATCTTCTTTCTTTTTTGTACAGGAGTGCCACCATGTAAGACAAATCCTTTGCGAGAAAATATTTCTGACAAAAATACATTTAAGATATCCGTTATTTCTCGAAACTGAGTAAAGATCAAAACTTTCTCACCCCTAGAGGCAATAGTATCGGCTAACTCTCTTAGTCTGTAAAATTTTCCACTTTTTTTATAGTCATAGATATTGTCACTAAGTAGTTGTGACGGATGATTACAAAGTTGTTTGAATTTGAGCAAATAACTTAGGATCAAACCTTTGCGTTGTATTTTTGATTTTTCATTATTTGCAAGGTCCTTGCTCAATTCATCAATAGTTTGTTTATATAGTTTTATTTGTTCTTGTGTAAGAAGACAATATGTTTGAAGTTCTGTTTTGTCTGGGAGATCTGATATTACGGATGGATCAGTTTTTTTTCTTCTTATTATATATGGTTGTACTAATTCTCTTAGAGAATTACATGAAAAATCATCGTACATGTTTTTCTGAAATTTTTTAAACTCTGCATGAGTACCAAGGAGGGATGGACAACTAAAGTCAAAGAGAGACCACAAATCTGTTGCACTGTTTTCAATGGGAGTGCCAGTCATAGTAATTTTGACCCGGGACGGTATTTCTTTAATAGATTTAGTTTGTTGAGAGTTTGGATTTTTTATTGCTTGGGCTTCATCGAGTATAAAAATATTCCAATTTTTTTCTTTTAGCCACCCAATTTTTTTCGAAAGATTATATGTTGTAATGACAATGTCAACATTCATATAACATTTATTAAACGATGTGATTTCACTTTTAGACATCCTAGATCCGTGAAGGATCTTAAATGTAAGAGAAGGTGCAAATTTATTTAATTCATTTTCCCAATTGCCAAGTAATGACGATGGTACTACTAAAAGATTGGGGAATCGGTTGTTCATTTTCTTTTCAATCAAGAGTAAAGAGACAATTTGTATGGTCTTACCTAAGCCCATATCATCAGCCAAACATCCACCAAGTCCCAGCTTAGATATAAAAGTTAGCCATTTTACTCCATCTTCTTGATATGGTCTTAGAGTTGCTTTAAGCCCCATTTTAAGTATTAAGGTCATTTCTTTAGATATTAAGGAAGAGGGGTTAAGCATGCCATCCAAAACATCGTTAAGTTGTTTTGTACTAGTGAATTCTAACCAAGAATTATTTGTTGCTTCACTACCGAGGATATTATTATCTTGTCTAGTAATATTGGAATTGGAAAGCATTCTCATTGCTTCAGAAAAGGTAACTCCATCTTTCTGCAAAAATGAAGCTTTATGCCATTTTTCTAGAAGAGACTCCAACTTACTTTTATTGACTTCTACCCACTTGCCGCGGATTTCAACAAATTGTTGATTTTGTGTTAGTAATGTTTCGATCTCTTTTTGACCTAATATTTTACCATCAATGGTTACGTTCACTTGAAACTTAAATAAACTATTAAAACCAACAAAACTTGGCTTTTTGTCTTCGCCAATTTTTATGGAAACTTTTACACGTGAAGGTCTTTTTCCGTGCCAGCTTTGGGGTAATTTGATAACAATGCCTGCTTTTTCACATGCATTTGTGGAATTTAAGAATTCATATGCTTGCAAGCTATTTAAGTAAGATGTTTGGTATATTCGTTTGCTTGTTACAAGATTATTTATGAAGTTACTTGAAGAAGCAGCTTCTTTTATGGGTTTCAAAACACTCAGTAATAAATTCTTTTTCTTTTTATCTGCATACTCTAAAATTATACGTCCTAATGGAATATGTTGAATTCTAGCTTTATTCGATATCCTAGTAGTATAGGTTGCTAAAAAAGCAAAGGGAAGATTATCTTGCTTCTTTGTTTCCGCTAAATGAAAATTAATTCGTCCAACTTGAGCCCACTCTGGGTAGTTACTTTCAATAAACTGTCTGAAACTGTTGTTGCAATCTTTGATGCCTGATCTGAGTAGTACATTTAGTCTTTCCCAAAGTGATCTTAATAGTTCATAATCAAGATACTCTCTTCCCAAAAAATTAGGTGAAAAATTTAAGTATTTTCTAATAAGCTCATCATCTGGAGTAACACTCAAATCGGAATTTTCAGTTATAGTACAAAAGTTTCTAAGCACTTCTGATCCAAATTCATACCAAAATGATATCGAAGTGGATTTCTTCCTTATTTCAGGATATTTTACTAGATGCAATAGTCCATTTGCATAGTCCTTATTAAAAAAAACAACAAATTGTTCATCGTTACGATCAAGGGTTTCAGGACTGATGTATAGATTTTTTTCTGGAGAAATAATGACTTCCAATGGAGTTGCCTTCTAGAAAATTGTGGTTTAAATCCAGAAAAATAGTTACGATATGTGGGTATTTTGTACTAAAATATAGAAAGTAATTATCTGACCTATGCTATGTACTTGACATAAATTAAAAAAATATTTCTGTTTCCCTTATTTGTTTTATAAGGTCATTCCAATTCTTTCAGTTCGAACCTTAGGTAACCAAGAGTCATTCTTCCAATCAAGTGAGAAATAAATAAATAATGTTTTACCCTTTATGTTCTTCATGGGAACAAATCCCCAACGACGACTGTCATCACTATTGTCACGATTATCACCCATAACAAAATAATGACCTTTAGGTACTTGCCATTTTCTACTTGTATCCAATGGGATATGAGGCTTCCTTTGGATAGAATAAGTTACATCAGGTAGTTTTTCTTCATACAGACCACCATTGATATTAATATTTATAATTTCATCTTCATTATTAAGGGATGTTTCAATAGGATTTCCATTGACAGTAATAAAACCATCACTTACCTCTACAAGATCTCCAGGTAGTCCTACAATTCTTTTAACAAAATTTAGCGAAGGATCAACAGGCCAGTCAAAGACAACTATATTACCTCTTTTAGGTGAGTCAAATTCATATAAAACTATGTCTGTAAAAGGAATACGTAAATTAAAAGCCATTTTGTTCACCAAGAGTTTATCATCAGGCTGAATAATGGGCTCCATTGAACCTGTCGGAACCGTGTAGTTTGCTATGAAAATATCCTTAAATGCCAAAACAGCTAAAATAATAAGAGCAATACTCTTTAACTCTTTAAATATCAAATACTTATTATCAGCTAATAACTTTGTAGCTTTCAACCTAACCTCTTATAATAAATAGTATGTTTATAATTAAATCTTTACGGTAAAAATCTTATAGCTTAATTGCAACTAATTTACTAGCCTTCTCATTAAATTCTCAATCATTTAAAATAAGTGGCTTTTTAGCATAAATCAATGCTGTTATTATATAGACAAATATTAAGCAAAGACTTCTTCAACAAGGTCACAAATTATGTGTCCAATTAAAATATGTGATTCTTGAATGCGCGCTGTGTCTTCTGAAGGCACAATTATCATTCTATTACTATATTTGACTAAGTGCCCTCCTTGACATCCTAGCAAAGAAACTGTCTGTGCCCCTAAATCTAACGCTTTTTTATGAGCTTGAATTACATTTTGGCTATTGCCAGATGTTGAAATGCCTACAACGACATCTCCTTTCTGCACAAGGCCTTCTACCTGACGCTCAAAAATATTTTTATATTCAAAATCATTGCCAATGGCTGTTAACACAGAAGTGTCTGTTGTTAAGGCAACAGAACGCAAGGCTTTTCTATCTCTTTTGAATCTTCCCATTAACTCAGCAGCTAAGTGTTGACTATCAGCAGCGCTACCACCATTACCATACCAATAAATTGACCTTTGTTTGATTAGGGCATCAATTATAATTTGTGCAATATCTTTAATTTGTGTAATGCTATCTTTTAAATGAGTAACAATATTTATATGTTCCTCTAAACAATGCATTATTCGTGATTCCATCGACAGGTTGTCCCTTATTATTATTATACAAAAAACAAACAGTATCCTTGCAATATTATTATACCTAAACACAAAGTTAAGCAAGGAGCTAACTAAAAACGATCACTAAGATTAAAATTGACCAGATTATTTTAGTTTTTCTGTGTGTTTTTTAAATTCAATTTTCTTTTTTTTATGTATTTTTTCCAGTTAATATCTTGTATAGCACTAAAGATAGAATACAAATAAAAAGCATTACAACACTTAGAAATTTGACTAAGTTTAACTCTTCTTTTGAGGGTTTTTAAATTTTTTTTTCTACTCCCAGTTTTTTTTAACTTCATATGCAAAAAAAAACACCAGCAGCATTTAAGTCGTTTTCAACAGATACACTTAAATTTATCATATCTGAAATTTTTTTTGTTTTAGATTTATTTGCTTTTATTTCTAAATATCCAGTTCTTTAACCATTCTCTTTAGTAAAGATATAACTATAAGTTTATGCATGGGTTTAACAGGTAAAAAATACAATCGTCCTAACCAATTATTGAAGTAAACAACTGTGACTAATCTTATTTGATAGCTGCTACCACGCTCTTGAATTATAAAAGAGAGACAAAAATCTAGGTGTTTGTCTGCCTCTCCAGTTAAGATTTCTCCTTCTTTAACGGCCAAAACTTTAAAAGACCCTGCAAAACTATCGCCTACTTTTCCTTGAAAGTTATTGATGCTTTCTTCGATATCTTTGACCTTAGGTGCTTTGAGACCAAATAATTTTACCACTGCGTTTCTAATCTTCATTAGCCAAAGAACCCAAGATGGAGTTGCAGTAATAAAAGATTTTACTACATGAGTTGCTGTAACTTTATTTGAGTTTGTAAAACTTGCCTGATAGGCGTCAGCATAATGATACTTTTTAAAGTAGCTTGTAGCTAAAGAATCTTTTGGTAAAGAAATTTTTTTAATGTTCATTTTATCTCACTTTAAATATAACTTTAAACCTTTGTGACGTGCATTTTTGACCCATCATTTGAAGCAATTATACCTGTATAAGTATTATAGAAGGTTTTATCCTTAGATAAAATTGGATTATAAGAATCCTTAGATATTCCATGCATAGGAAAGAAATTTATATATAGATGATCTATCCCGTATCCTTCCATAATCATTCCTGTCCTTTTTTCCTTTGATTTTTTATCTATAATTAAAGCTACTTTTTTTGAAACCTTTACTAAACTAAGAAAAACTTCTTCGGGTACTTCAAAGCCATAACTTGAATAATGTTTTTTAGGAATTACTACAGTAAAGCCAGGGGTGTTTGGAGAAGGAGCCAAAAAAGCAATGTATAGGTAAACCAAAACACTTAGATAATGCTCTAATTTCTTGCATATTTAAATGATTTAATTCTCCTTTTTTCAGGGTTTTGTCACAATTTTTATGACTCGCAAGTAAGATGTGTTTTTCTTTATTTAAAGAACTAGCAACAA
>MDTB01199886.1_pt1 | contig 10496 bp, 12 predicted proteins | sample 811161 | NCBI WGS metagenome assembly MDTB01 (sample SAMN05326650, study PRJNA326480) | marine metagenome | isolation source: seawater | place: Mediterranean Sea | collected 2009
ACTTGGCTTCTATCAGAACTCTTCAAAATTAATCGCTCTCAAATTAAGAAAGTATAATAATATTTAGGCAACACCTAGTTACTAGGAGATAAAACCCGAGAAAGTATAGACATGTCAATTACCAAGTTTATTATTACCACTATATATCTCTTTTTTCTTTCAACTTTCGTTGTCAACGCTGAACTTTCTTTGAAAGAGGAAGCCCTTATTCAAAATCAAATCAGAGATTATATATTACAAAATCCTGAAATCATAATTGAGTCTATGCAGAGGTATGAACAAAAGCGGTTAAACCAGGCTAAAAAAAATGATGAAAGCCTTATTATCAAAAATTTTAATAAACTAACTAACGATAAGCTCTCTTATTCAGTAGGTGACCATAACAGTGGACTGGCACTAGTAGTATTCATAGATTATAAATGTGGTTATTGTAAGAAATCTCTTGAAGAATTATTTGAGTTGGTTACCGAAAATCCAGAATTGCGTTTAATAATCAAAGAATTTCCGATTTTAGGAGCCGAGTCCCTATTAGCATCAAAAGCTAGTATCGCACTTTTTCTCAATCAGGGTCCATTAATATATGAGAAATTTATTAAATATCTTGTTAAACACAGAGGTGAAATAACAGGTGATAAGATAATTCAGATAATTACTAGTATAGGCGGGGATTCCTCAGAATTTGAGAAAAAAATGGATGAAGAAGTTATTTACAATGTGTTAAATTCAAACTACGCATTGGCAAATAGCTTAAAAATCTCGGGGACACCAACTTTTGTTATTGGGACAGAAGTCATTAGGGGCTATAAAGAAAAAAAGATGTTACAAGCGCTGCTCGATAAGAATATTAAAAACTGAAACTAACGTTGTTTCACAACTTTTAAAAAAGATTTTGGCTAAGGAGTTTTAAATGACTACTAAGGGAAAAAAAAGCAATTTAGAAATCGTTAAGGAATTAGTTGGTTTAGTCAAGACAAACAACCTCGCACAAATCGAACTTGAGCAAACTACAAAAGATACAGAAACACTAAAAATTAAAATTTCTCAATTAATAGAACAGCACGATCAGACAGCATCAAATCGACCGGTTGTCTATAAAAAACTTAACAAAGAGTTGGAAGAAAATAATCATGATGATAACAGACTTAATAATGAAAATAAAAATTTGCAGAGTAATTCTAACACTATAAATTCACCAATGGTTGGAACAGTGTATTTAGCGCCTGAACCAGGTGCTGAACCCTTTGTAAAAGCTGGAGAAACCGTTAAAGTTGGTCAAACGATTTTGATTGTTGAGGCAATGAAAACACTAAATCAAATTCCAGCAACAAAAAGTGGGATAATAAAAGAAGTTTTAGTCGAGGATGGAAGCCCTGTCGAATTCGGTAGCCCTTTGGCAATAATCGAATAATGGGAAAAAGTGATGCTAAAAAAGATTTTAATTGCTAATCGAGGAGAAATAGCTCTACGCGTAATTAGGGCCTGTCAGGAACTAAAAATCAGAAGTGTTGCAGTGCATTCTACCGCTGACTCAGACGCGATGCATGTCCGAATGGCAGATGAAAGTGTTTGCATAGGGCCAGAAAACAGTAAGGACAGCTATCTCTCAATTCCCGCCATTATTGCAGCCTGTGAAATAACTGGTGCCGATGCTATACATCCAGGATATGGCTTTCTATCAGAAAATGCTACTTTTGCCCAAATAGTAGAAGACCATGGAATAAAATTTATTGGACCATCCGCAGAACACATAAGTTTAATGGGTGATAAAATCACAGCAAAAAAAACGATGCAAGATTTGGGTGTGCCCTGTGTCCCAGGCTCTGCTGGTACTGCTGAAACATTAGAGGATGCGTTAAAATCAGCCGAACAGATAGCTTATCCAGTGATTATTAAGGCTACCGCTGGTGGAGGCGGTCGCGGTATGAAAGTAGTAATGAATAGGGAGGAGCTTCAAAAAGCCTACAGCACTACAAAACTCGAAGCAAAAAATGCCTTTGGAAGTGACCAAGTTTATATTGAGAAGTATCTTTTAAATCCAAGACATATTGAAATACAAATAGTGGGAGACGGAAAAGGAAATACAGTTTTTCTAGGCGAAAGAGATTGCTCACTTCAAAGACGCCACCAAAAAATATTTGAAGAAGCGCCATCCCCGGCTCTAAGCGACAAAATTAGAACGAATATAGGTCAGATATGCGCGACAGCAATGTCAAAACTAAATTATTCCGGAGTCGGCACTATTGAATTTCTGTATGAAAACGATAACTTTTTCTTTATAGAGATGAACACAAGGCTTCAGGTTGAGCATCCAGTTACCGAAGCTGTCTTCCAAGTTGATCTAGTCCGAGAACAAATTCGAATAGCATCAGAAGGAAAACTGTCATTTTGTCAGAAAGACTTGATAATGAAAGGCCACTCTATTGAATGTAGAATAAATGCCGAAAAACTACCGCAGTTTACTCCAAGTCCCGGTAAAATAACAGCATTCCATTCGCCCGGTGGGCTAGGCGTTAGAATGGACAGTGCAATCTATCAAGGATACAGCATTCCACCACACTACGACAGCCTAATAGGAAAATTGATAATTCATGCAGAAAACAGAGAATCCGCGTTAAATCGTCTAGAGAGAGCATTAGGAGAACTTATCTTAGATGGAGTGAGCACAACAACTTCCTTGTTTCAAGAGTTAGTTCTTGAGGAGGATATTAAGCTAGGGAATTACTCTATCAATTGGTTAGAAGAATGGCTGAATACTAAAGAATTCAAAGAAAAGTAACTTAAAGAGATGGATAATATTTCCGCTGATACCCTTATTATTGCCTATAAAAATGGTATCTTCCCAATGGCGCCGAGTGCGAAATCGAGCGAAATTATTTGGATTAATCCAAGAAAAAGAGGGATAATACCAATTGGAAGTTTGCATGTTTCGAGAAGTACTCGCAAATTCATAAGACAACAAAACTTTGAAGCAACAATAAACACTAGTTTCTCTATTGTCCTGCAGGGGTGTAGTGATAGACAAGAGACATGGATAAACGAGCAATTAAGTGATTTATACCTTGAATTAAATGAAAAAGGATACGCACTATCAATCGAAATTTGGTTAAACAAGAGACTTATAGGAGGTCTTTTAGGAGTGATTATTGGCTCTTGTTTTTTTGGTGAAAGCATGTTTTCAATATATAAAAATGCTTCTAAGCTGGCGTTAATAGTTGTGATGGCTAGATTGGTACATGGTAACTTTACTCTTTTTGACACGCAATTCATATCCGACCATTTAATATCCATGGGTGGTCGTGAGCTCTCCCAAAAAAGTTATATGGAAATAGTGCGTTCTGGAATAGAGACCCAAAACGATTTTTTTTCTTTTCCTGAAAGTTATTCTTGGTCTGAAATGATACACCTTAGCAGCCAAAATCTGTAGCGATAATTATCGGGTTGAGTTAAGTAGGAGCGTTTTGAGCTAATCCACCCCTTATAGTTTGTTTTGTCTCGCTCAGTGTCTTTGATTTCAATTAAAGCTAATGTTTCATCAAAAAGATCATCTTTATCATATAGACAGCTTTTTAGATCAATATCCACATGAGAAAAGTTTTTGGGTTGATCAACATATATGGTTAAATCCTCAGTAGTTCCATAAATTTTATCTAATACCCGTAATTCAGCTCCAGCACCGGGTTCTGAGGCCTGAATTTTGAGGTTTCTGTCGACAGAATAATTGAATCTCTGCAGACTTTCCTCGGCTATTATATTTTCCTCCAAAGTCTTGTCGTCACTTTTTACTACGTCTCCAATATCCTGTTTGAAAAAAAAACTCTGTAATATCTTATTAATTATAGAGTTTAATCCAGGACTATCATATTCATTTAATATAGTTTCCTTATCACTTTGTTTTGTGATAGTTAAGTCAGTAGCATAACTTTCTGAGACTATTGCTAAAATTGACAGAAAAAGTATAAATACTTTAAGATTAGGAGTCATTTATCCGCAAATTTACTTAATAAGTTAAAGATGTTGATTGATCCCTGAGTATAAATAATTTGATCTCCTTCAGTCAAAGTATCCATAGCTCCTCCTACGTTAAGAGAAATATACTTCTCTCCAAGCAAACCATCTGAAACTATTATAGCTTCCGTATCCTCAGGTATATTAAAGTCCTTGTACAAATTCATGGTTGTGCTAGCTATATAACGCTCGGCATCAAGTTCTATCTCTGAAACCGACCCAACTTTAACACCTGCCAGCATTATGTCACTTCCTACACGCAAACCAGCGACAGAATCGAAATCCGCATAAATTACAAAATTTGTTTCTCTAAAATCGTCAGATAAATCAGTTTTTTGAAATGCATATATCAAAAAAGTGAATGCAAAAATTAATATAACTGCTCCTGCTATGGTTTCTATCGGCACTTTATTTTTGCGGGAATTCATTATTCTGGTGACCACGGTTCATAGTCTTTAATAACTATATTTTTTGTCTTATCTGTGCCCAAAGGATGGTAAGCTAATTCAGAGCCGGTCTTATTACTGTTATGTGGTTTTTCCCAGAATTTTCTCGCGACTGGTTTGTCTGGTGGAGGATAATCAATAGTATGATGCAGCCACCCATGCCATTCGGCTGAAACTCGTGATGCTTCACACTCACCCTCATATATAACCCACCGACGACTACCATGATTGCATTGATAATATAGATTGCCAATATCATCGGTCCCAACGTACTTACCTTTGCGCCAAGTATAAATTCTAGTTCCTAATGTCTGAGAATTCCACCAAGTAAATAATTGTTTTAATATTCGCATTTGTTCTAACTCTTAATCACATCGCCAGCATATGCCGTAATCAATTTAAGAAGCTGACGCTGGAGTTTCAGTTAAATCTTCATATATCAGAAGAGGAGCCGATTTTCCTCCTATTGTTTCTTCATTTACAACAACTTCAGCTACTCCATCCATACCAGGCAAGTCAAACATAGTATCTAACAAAATTTCTTCCAGGATTGACCTAAGTCCTCTTGCTCCAGTTTTTCGTTTGATCGCCTTTTCCGCAATTGATTTAAGGGCATCGTCGGTAAAAGTTACCTTAACATTTTCCATTTCAAAAAGTTTTTGATATTGTTTAACCAAAGCGTTTTTTGGATTGGTTAAAATCGTTACCAGCGCTTCTACATCTAGATCAGTTAGGGTAGCTATTACTGGCAAACGTCCCACAAATTCCGGAATAAGACCAAATTTTAGCAAATCTTCTGGTTCAACTTCTTGCAATAACTCACCTATTTTACGCTCTTCTGCGTCTTGAACATCTGCTCCGAAACCTATTGCCGAACCACGACCTCTCTGGGAAATCACCTTATCTAATCCTGCAAAAGCACCACCACATATAAATAAAATATTGGTTGTATCTACTTGTAAAAATTCTTGTTGCGGATGCTTCCTGCCTCCCTGAGGTGGTACTGAGGCAATAGTTCCCTCCATTATTTTCAATAATGCTTGCTGAACTCCTTCTCCAGAAACATCTCGAGTAATTGATGGATTATCAGATTTTCGACTAATTTTATCGACTTCATCAATATACACTATTCCGCGCTGTGCTCGTTCAACATTATAGTCAGCAGCTTGAAGAAGCTTCAAAATGATATTTTCAACGTCCTCTCCTACGTATCCAGCCTCTGTAAGGGTGGTAGCATCAGCCATTGTAAAAGGAACATCTAAAATCCTGGCTAAGGTCTGCGCTAAGAGCGTTTTTCCACATCCAGTAGGACCTATTAGCATAATATTCGACTTAGACAACTCAACTTCTTCTTCAGGAGATTCATGATTTAATCTTTTAAAATGATTATGAACTGCAACCGATAACACCCGCTTTGCTTTAATCTGTCCTATTACATAGTCGTCTAAAACATCGCATATTTCACGTGGAGTCGGCACTCCTAAGGATGATTTGATTAAACTGCTTTTACTTTCTTCTCTAATAATATCCATACACAGTTCGACGCACTCGTCACAAATAAATACCGTTGGTCCAGCTATTAACTTCCGCACCTCATGCTGGCTCTTTCCACAGAAAGAACAATATAATGTACTTTTGGTATCGTTTCCGCTCGATTTTGTCATTGACACCTCCGTTAATTATCTATCTCAGCCACATCTTTTTAAAATAGTGGAACGCGACTCATCCAAAAAATGCAATACTGAATAATAAATCAATCTTTTTGTTCAGTCCTCTTATCTATAATTTCATCAATCAAACCCCATTTTAATGCTTCATCTGGTGTCATGAAGTTATCCCTATCTAAACTTTTCTCTACTTTATCTAGTTTCTGACCGCAATGCTTAACATATATTAGATTGAGTCGCTTTTTCAGTTCCAATATTTCTTTAGCCTGTAGTTCAATATCCGAAGCTTGACCTTGAAAACCCCCAGAAGGTTGATGGACCATAATTCTGCTATTAGGTAACGAATATCTCATGCCAGGTTCACCAGCGGCAAGTAAAAGTGACCCCATTGATGCAGCTTGACCTACACAAAGAGTAGAAATTTTTGGCCTTATATACTCCATCGTATCGTAAATCGATAAGCCGGAAGTCACAACCCCGCCCGGCGAATTAATGTACATTGAAATATCTTTTTTTGGATTCTCCGCCTCTAAGAAAAGTAACTGCGCAACCAAGAGAGTAGCCATTCCATCATGTACAGGACCTGACACAAAAATAATTCTTTCCTTGAGAAGCCGAGAATATATATCGTAAGAGCGTTCCCCTCTTGCGGTCTGTTCAACAACCATCGGAATAAGAGTGTTCATATATGTATCAATCTGATCACGCATCATCAAAACCTTCCATGTTAAGCTGAATCTATTTTTTCTATTGCTTTTCCAAGTTCATCTTTAGAAACTTGCTTTTCCGAAACGTCAGCTAATTCAAGAATAAAATCTATTACTTTATCCTCAAAAATAGGAGCTTTGATTTGCTCTTTTGCCTGGGGATTTTTTTCAATAAAGTCAAAAAAAGCTTTTTCTTGGCCGGGGTACTGGCCAGCTTTGTTTCGTAGGGCTGCCTGAGTTTCCTGCTCAGAAACGCTTATTTTGTTTTGATTCCCGAGGTCTGCTAAAAGTAAGCCTAGTTTAACGCGCCTTTGTGCTATCTTTTTATGCTCAGCGGTTGCAACAATCGGTTCGAGAGCCTGATCCTTCTTTTCAGGGTTTTCCTCATGCCACAGTTGCTGAGCTATTTCACTTGCTTCATTTTCAACTAATTTAGATGGGATCTCAAATTTAACAGCTTTGTCAATTTTGTCCATCAGGTCTTTTTTTAATACCGCTCTGGTTGCCACGGCAAATTCTGATTTTAGTCTTTCACTTATTTGCTCTTTAAGCCCTTTTAGATCGTTTGCTCCAAACTTCTTGGCCATTTCATCATCAATCTTAGAAGGCTTTGGCTCATTCACCGCTTTAATAGTCACTTCAAATGCTGCATCTTTTCCTGCTAATTTTTCAGACCCGTAATTTTCGGGAAAAGTTACCTTAACGTCTACTTTATCTGCCTGTTTTACGCCCAGTAATTGGGTTTCAAAGCCAGGTATGAAGCTGTTTGAGCCAAGAACTAGTGGATAATCCTCCGCTTTACCGCCATCGAAAGGAGTGCCATCAATAGTCCCTAAAAAATCGATTATTAGTTGATCATCTAGTTTTGCTTTTCCTGATTTAGCACGCTTTTTATAGTTAGGTGCAGATGAAGCTAAATTTGAAAGCGCCTCCTCGATTGAAGCCTTATCAATTTTTGCTATTAGTTTTTTCAATTTGACTTTTGAAAAATCTGTCTCTGGTATATCTGGTAGTTTTTCGTACTCAATGGCAACATTCATATCGTCGCCTTCTTTCCAATCTTCGTTCACCATTTTTATATCCGGCTGGAGAGCAGGTTTATCACCAGTTTTTGCAAAGTGCTCTCGAACTATTTCATCCACTGTCTCCTGCATAGTCTCTCCAAGAATCGATTTTCCATACATTTTCTTTAAAAGGGATACTGGAACTTGACCTTTTCTAAATCCCTTGATCTGGATATCCTTTCGGGACTTCTCTATTTTTGATGTGACCTTAGTATCGAGATCAACAGCTGTAATAGTAATTTTATAGCCTCTTTTTAGACCATCGTTGTTAGTTTCTTGAAGCTGCATTTTTTTTCCGTTAATTTTAACACTTAGACAAACATTATTTATTTTGCAATAACCGTACCCAACCTAGTTTAAAGTAAATTTATACTACAAGTAACAAATAATAAATACTAAAAAGCTATATCTTTCTATTTTTAGGATGTAAATAGGCAGACCGAGTATAGCAATATCACAAAGGCTTTTTTTGACCTTTGAAAATAAATCTTTTTGCATAATTGGAGTAAAACTGTAAAGTATAATAATCTTGATAGATTACTTGACTAATTTTTTACCAAACACTTTTTGGTAAATTATCGTGCGTTCACTTTGTGAGTTTATATTACCAAGAGGGGGACTTTATTTACAGGGCCCTCTTTTGGAAATCACGTCTCTAATTAAATTATCTTAAAAATCAAAATACTCTTTTAATTGCTCGTTCCAGCCAACTGTTATTTGAGATTTATATTGTATAAGTGGTCGTTTCATTAATAACGGGAACCTCTTTAGCAATTCGACTACATCTTGCTTTCTATCTTCTGCAGTTATAGAAAGCCACGTTTTCGATCTCTTATTTATTATTAGCTCTCCTAATTTCGAAAAAAAAAATTCAATAGTCTCATCTGACAAAGGAGTTTTTCTGATATCATAAAAATGCGCTCTCTCAGAAAAAAAATTTCTAGCTCGTTTGCACTTATCACAATTGTCAATACCAAAGATCTGATACACTCTTATTCCTAAATTTTATAATAAAATATGAACAATATTTTTGGCATAATGCCCCTCAAGCTTTAAATAGATAAAAGTTTAAATTTATTTATATAGTATCTAAACTCGATAACAATTATATTAGAATTTTAAAATTAAATTTCTCTAATTGTATAATAAATTATGTAATCAAGCAAACTATCAAATATTTAATGCATTACTCGATCAAAAGGTAAAAACCGCAAATCTATAAGATATGAGAAATGAATGAAGAAAATTATTTTTTATACTGAAAACAAATGACAAAGTTTAGCAATAAGACACGAACGGTTTTACTTGCAGGTGCAAGTGGATATATCGGCAAGCAAGTTGAGACAAAATTAAGAAATAGCGGCTATCGCGTTCTCTCCATTTACAGGAAGGGGCACTACAACGCCAAAAACAATCAAAAGAATAATATAGAAGTGGAGTTTAAAGATCCAAAGTCAATCGAAAATTTTCGTCAAAAATGTCCATCGATTGACATAATTATTTCATGTGTTGCAAGCCGTACGGGAGGAAAGTTAGACTCTTGGGCGGTAGATTTTGGAGTCAACAATATATTGCTCAATCTTGCTTTAGAAAAAAAAGTTAAACAGTTCATACTACTGTCTGCAATATGTGTTCAAAAACCAATGGTAGAATTTCAACAGGCAAAATTAGCATTCGAAACTTTACTCTTAAAATCGAAACTAAGGTATAGCATAGTTAGACCCACAGCATTTTTTAAATCTCTCTCAGGACAAATAGATAGAATACGATTAGGCAAGAAATTCATTCTATTCGATCAAGGTGAAAACACATTGTGTAAGCCTATCTCAGAAAATGATACCGCTAACTATATTCTAGCATGTATCACAAATGAAAACCTTCATAACAAAATTTTGCCAATAGGAGGTTCAACAGTCCCAATTTCTTCGCGAACAATAGGCGAGATAATGTTTAGTGCACTTGATAAAAAACCAAAATTCAAAAGCGTGCCCAGTAGAAGTTTCAGAATTGCAGAGAAAGCCCTCTCACCTGTAGCCTTGTTTTCAAAAAAAATTCAAGATTTACAAGAATTTCTTCGAATAGCAAATTATTACGCAACTCAATCTATGTTATGCTGGAATCAAGAAACACAAAGCTACGATCCTGATATAACGCCAGAATATGGAAATGACACCCTAGAAGAGCATTTTCAAAAATTGGCAAGTAACAACTCAACCGAAGACCATGGCAGTCATAAACTATTTTAAACTATAAATAAAAAAGGTCATCAATTTCTGTAGATATTTTTTGGCTCAAATTTAGAAGGCGATTCGTCGCGTGGTTCACTAACCCACACATCTTTATCAGGATGCATGCCCGCGCCATTGACAGCAGAAACAGCTAATTTACGCATTCTGTTTAACAGTCTTGTATTCGCCTCCCCTACTGCAGGATGTATTCCGTTGTTTTCATTAACACGTTTTTTCCACCTAGTAATCCTTTCAGAAAAAACATTTTTGTTGCTTATTTCTTCGCAATCTAGCGTATTTTTATTCAAGTTGACTACTATGGTGTCACCATCTTCAATTAAAGCAATAGGTCCCCCTGAAGCCGCTTCCGGACCAACAT
>MDTB01011488.1_pt1 | contig 10495 bp, 7 predicted proteins | sample 811161 | NCBI WGS metagenome assembly MDTB01 (sample SAMN05326650, study PRJNA326480) | marine metagenome | isolation source: seawater | place: Mediterranean Sea | collected 2009
AAAGTTCTTTGTTTAATCCTGTCTAAAAGAGATTTATTTTTTCTACCTCCACCACAAATTAAAACTCTAAAAAGTTTTTCTTTTACTTCAGATAGTAATGAAAGCAGAGCTGCTCCTATAATTCTACCCGTAAAATCTGTTAATGTTGCAGCCCCATCCTCAAGAGATAACCCTCTAGCAAATGAGACGTCAAAATCATTTACATCTAATGATAGGGTATTTTTATTAGATCTATTAGCATAAAGCTCTTGCGCTTGCTCAAGTATAATCTCATTTGTTTTTCCAATTGATGCAAGTTTTCCATCCTCATCAAATTTTTTATTTGAATTTTTTCTAACCCATGAGTCTATCAAACAATTTCCAGGTCCTATATCCCTACTTATAAAATCGTAAGGATAATAATTATCAACTACCGTTACATTTGATATTCCTCCAATATTAAGTACACAAGATGGTACATTAATTTTTTTTTGTTTCAAAATTAACTGGTGAAAAATTGGAGTTAAAGGTGCACCCTCACCACCATTTTTAATATCGCTTTCTCTAAAATTATAAACAATATTTTTTTTTGTTAAATTTGATAGTAAATTTCCATCACCAAGTTGAACAGAAGTTTTTTGTTCTGAATTATGATAGATGGTTTGCCCATGAAACCCTACTAAATCTATTTCTTTGTTTTTTGAAATTTCACTCACAACCTCAACATGAAACATTGTTATTTTTCTCTCTAAATTTTTTAGTTCTTTTGAAAAGTTTTTTAAGTCATTTTTGTTATTTATTTTTTCCTTGATAGAATGAATTGTCTCATAAATATCATCGTTATATTTGTAATATTTATTAAATAATACTTCATATTTAGATACTCCATCTGACCTAATTATAGATGCATCGACTCCATCCCCGGACGTACCGCTCATTAAACCCAAAGATGTATATTCTTTACTCATATTTATATTTATTTATAGCTATTTTAGTATAATAGTAGGTTTAGCATATAAAATTCTATGAAAAATAGCTTTTTATCTGAAATGAAATCCCGTGGTTATCTCAATCAATGTACTGATTTAGATAATTTAGATAAAATTTCTAAAGAAAAAACAATAAAAGCCTATATAGGATTTGATTGTACAGCGCCTAGTTTACATGTTGGAAGCTTGTTACAGATTATGGTTTTAAGACTTCTGCAAAAGCATGGTCATCAACCTATCGTGTTATTAGGCGGCGGAACTACACTTATTGGCGATCCTTCAGGTAAAGACACAACAAGAAAAATTTTAAAACAAAAAGATATAAAAAAAAATATCGTAAGCATTAAAAAACTTTTTGAAAAACTATTATTTTCTAAAAACAAGAAAACTAAACCAATTTTTGTAGATAATTATCAGTGGCTTTCTAAACTTAAATATATCGATTTTCTTAGAGACATAGGTAAACATTTTACATTAAATAAAATGCTCACTTTTGAGAGCGTAAAATTGAGATTAGACCGTGAACAATCACTAAGTTATACCGAATTCAATTATATGATCTTACAGGCTTATGACTTTTATCAATTGTATAAAAAACATGATTGCATTTTACAAATGGGTGGTTCAGATCAGTGGGGCAATATAGTAAACGGTGTTGAATTAATAAGAAGAATTCTACAGAAAGACTCATACGGATTAACAACTCCTCTTATTACTTTATCATCAGGCGCTAAAATGGGGAAAACCGAAAAAGGTGCTGTTTGGTTAGATAAAAAAATGTTTTCTCCATATGAGTATTGGCAATTTTGGAGGAATACATCTGATGAAGACGTTAAAAAGTTTTTAAATTATTTTACAGAAATACAAACTAATGATTTATCTCAAAAAATCGATAAAGAAAAAAATATTAATAACTTAAAAATACTTTTAGCAAATGAAGCAACTAAACTAATGCATGGTGAAAAAGCTGCCAAAGATAGTGCTGATACAGCTAAAGAAACATTTGTTAAAGGTGGTTTGGGTAAAAATATACCAGAAAAAGTGATGAATAAAAAAGCATTTATACAAGGTGTAAATATTATAGATTTAATTTTTCAAAATGAATTAGTGCAATCAAAAAGTGAAGTAAGGAGAATTTTAAAAAATAATGGTATAAAAATAAACGATAAAATTATAAATGATGAAAAAAAAATTATAAATATGGAAGATTTATCAAAAGATAATTTTATTAAATTATCTATTGGAAAAAAAAACCATCTAAAAGTAAAAGTTATTTAGATTTTTTTTTCTTAAGTTCATCTAATGTACGTGTGATAAATCTTGGGGTTAAAGTTTTAACGGGATTTACTGATGTTTTTAAATTATCTGTTGGGCCTTTAATTTTGAAGCTCACTCCAAATAAACCATCACCAGTTTTTTTTCCTATTAAAATATCACCTATGACTGGAATTTTAGATACTAAAGAATTTAAAGTTTTTGCTGGAACCAATGTTCCCCTCAAACTTAATATATCTTTTTTTTTATCAAAATAACCTTCGACTAAAATTGAAATAGAGGGTCCTATTAGAAAGATTTCACTTATTTCCATCCAATCATTAGTGCTCTCGTAGTTTATCGATAGTTTATCAAAAGTTATTCCCTCACCTTTTAATGCATCTGTCAAACCTCTTAGATCAGCTAGACTTAATAATTTTGCAAAACCAGGTGCTTTGTTTAATTTAAAATTTTCAATACTTAAATTTCCAAAAGTTTTATTTTTATTTGATTTTGAAACAAATATTAAACTTCCACCTTCTAAACCTTCAAAAAATTCATAGCCATTAACTAAAGGTTTGGCCTCATCTGAATAAATTTCTAAAATACTATCACCAGTTTTACTATCCTTGTTTAAAGATAAGTCTAAAAATTTATTTTTTGAGTATTCACTTTTAGCTGAAATTTTCTGAAGTTCACCCTTTTTTATCAAGCCTATCAACCTAAAGTTATTTAAAGGTAATTCTGTATTTGTCAAAACTTCCTTGAAATCTATTTCTATTTTCTTTGAAATATTTTTTAAAAGATTATTTTTGTTATCCGTATTGTCTAATTCTTTTAATAAAATTGTAGCATCAAAAACTTTTCCTTTAATCAAAATAGAATCTTTGTTCTCAATTTTAAAGTTATTATTAGTTTTATTTTCATCTTTTGTTTTTACTTGAATACTTTTAAAGCTTTGAATTTGAAAATTTTTGTTTAAAGATAAATTATCAAGTATTAATGTATTTTCATTATCATTAAGAGAAAGTGCTTTAATCAAATACTTTCCATTTTTATAAATATTCAATTCAGTATTTAATTTATAAACTTCACCTTTTTTAAAAGTTTTTTTAATTACTGGCAATTTAAGGTTATCTTTATTTAAAGAGACGCTAGTTTCGATATCCATATTTGTAAAAGATTTTTGATTTTTTATAACAATTAATCCATCCTCTATAGAAACGTAATTAAGGTTTGCGCTTAAAGAATTAACTTTGATGTTTTTATCTTTAAAAACAAAGTTTAACTTTATATTTGTTATCTTGTTATTTGAATTAATTGAGTAATCAGTATTTTTTATTTCACCACTTAAAATAAAATTTTTGACGTTATAATTGTCATTTAGATTAAAACTTGAGCTTATTTTGAATTTTGATTTAATTATTTTATTTAAATAATCTTTATAAAAACTTACATTTAGTAAATCCAATGCACTTTTTTTGATTGAATTAAGCTCTATAAAATTAGTTTCTATTTCTACATTCTTGATGCTTACCTTATTTTTGATTAATGAGTTTAAATCAACATTTGCTCTAAGAGTTTTTATAGGGACTTTTAGTGTTTTATACTCAACTTCTGGTCTCAAAAATTTAACAAATAGTGTGAATTTTTTAATATCTAATAAAATAGAAATTTTTTCGAAATCTAAAGAAAAACCTTTTTTACTATTATTTATTTCAGTCTTTATAATTTGATTAAATCTATCAGTTTCATAACCAAAAAAAGATAAATAAAAAAATATACTTGAAAAACATATTACAATAATGAAAAAACTATATACAAAAAATTTTTTCATTTAATTTTTTCCAAAAATTCCAGCTTCTATAAATTTATCAATGTTACCATTTAATACTTCATCTGGATTTGTATCTTCTATTTTATATCTTAGATCTTTCACTAATCTATATGGTTGGAGAACATAAGATCTTATTTGATGACCCCAGCCAATATCTGTTTTTGAATCAATCTGATTTTGATTTTTTTCCTCCCTTTTTTGTAGCTCATGCTCATAAAGTCTTGCTTTTAACATTTTATAGCAGGTTTCTTTATTTTTGTGCTGTGATCTTTCGTTTTGACATTGAACTACGATTTTAGATGGAAGATGAGTAATTCTAACTGCACTATCAGTAGTATTTACATGTTGTCCACCGGCTCCGCTAGAACGATAAGTGTCTATTCTTATATCTTTTTCGTCAATAACAACGTCAATAGTTTCGTCTATAGATGGATAAACCCAAATACTAGCAAAACTTGTGTGTCTTCTTGCTCCTGAGTCAAATGGTGATATCCTTACTAATCTATGAACACCAGACTCTTTTTTCATTAAACCATAAAGATTATCTCCATTAATTTTTAAAGTGCACGACTTAATTCCGGCTTCATCTCCTTTGTGTTCACTAATCATTTGATAATCAAATTTTTTTTTATCAAACCACTTTAGGTACATTCTTCGAAGCATATCCGCCCAATCTTGGCTCTCAGTTCCTCCAGCTCCTGCGTGAATTTCCATGTAAATATCTAATTTATCGTTTTCTCCCGATAAAAAACATTTAATTTCATAAAATTTAATTTCTTTTAGAATATTCGATATTTTTAGTGAACAATCATTGAGTATTTCAGAGTTTTTTTCATCTATAGCCAACTTATTAAGATCATTCAAATTATAGATTTCGTTTATCGTATTATTATAGAAATTCAAAATACCTTCTAGGAAGTTTTTTTCCTTGGAGATTTTTTTTGATTTATTACCGTCTTTCCAAAAATCTTTTTTGATTATTTCTTCGTCTAAATGAATAATTCTTTCTTTAACATTATTAGTATCAAAGATACCCCCTAATATTCTTTAAAGATTTTTCTGACAATAGATAGTTTTTTTCAAAATCATTCATTAATAGAATCTCCTAAATTTACTAAATTTATCATAGTTCCCGATAATATTTAAATTATTTGTATCAATTTCTTTTGATGTTTTTTGTTTAAAAGCTTCAATTATAGCCTTCTTATTACTAAAGCTGCTACTTTTGCCAGTTTTATAATCAATTGGATAAAAATAAATATTTGACGGACTTTTGAAAGGCTTCATGTCTTCTTTGAAAAGAGCTTTTTCAATAAATTTTTTAAATATAGGAAGTGCAGCTTTTGAACCTGTTTCATATTTTCCAAGCGATCTTGGTTCATCGTAACCAATATAAACTCCTATTGCTAAACCAGATGTAAAACCTATAAACCAAGCATCAAAGTTATCATTTGTTGTCCCAGTTTTTCCAGCGATTGGCGCATTTAAAATTCTAAGTTTTTTTCCTGTTCCTCTCTTAACTGCCCCCTCCAAAATAGACGTCATTTGATATGCTGTTTCTTCACTAATTACTTGTTGTTTTTTCTCTTTAATTAAAGGTACAAAATCTTCATTCAGTTTTATAATTTCACATCCGTCACATACCCTTATGTCAGAATTGTATATAGTTTTTCCCCTTCTATCTTGTATCCGTGTAATAAGGGTGGGGCTTACCTTTTTTCCTCCATTAACAAATGAACAATAGGCATTTGTTATTTTTAAAAGAGTAGTTTCATTTGAACCTAAGGAAACAGATAAAAGTTCAGGTACGTTTTCATAAACTCCTAAATCTTTTGAAATTTTAGCAATTTTTTCAAACCCTAATTTTTGAGCCACTCTGACAGTCATTAAATTTCTAGATTTTTCTACCCCCATTCTAAGAGTTGAGGGACCATAAAATTTTTTACCGTAGTTTTGTGGTTTCCATTTTTTAAGTCCCAGACCCTGCTTACTCACGAAGGGCGCATCTAGTATTAAAGAGTTTGGTTGAAAACCATTCTCTAATGCTGCAGCATAAACTATTGGTTTAAATGCTGAACCAGGTTGTCTTTTTGCCTGAGTTACTCTATTAAATTCACTAGACTCAAAACTGTACCCACCAACTAAAGCCTTAACTTTTCCATTGAAAGGATCCATTACAACTATACCTCCATTAACTATAGGTAGTTGTTTTAAAATCCAATTTTCATTTGATTTTTTTTTTACAAATATAATGTCATTAATATTTAATAAATCTTTAAAATTTTTTTTTCCTGTCCATTTTAGCCCTGAAAAAAAAATTTTACCTTTTGAATTATTTTTTAATATTTTAATACTTGTGGAATTATCATCAACCTGAACTACTTGTGCTATCTCCCAGTTTAAGGTTTTATCAATTTTAATGTTCTTAATTTTATTTTTCCAATTTATATTTTCAGAAATATTTGTAATTGGACCTCTCCAACCCCTACGTTTATCATAAGACTCTATGCCAGTTCTTAAAGCTTCCAAGGCAGCAATCTGATATTTGCCATTTAGAGGTGTGCTTATTGCTAGTCCTTCAGAATAAACCTTCTTGAATCCATACTCAGTATTAATAATTCTTCTGACTTCTTCTGTATAAGACTGTGCCTCTTCAATAAGTAATACTTTTCTTTTTTTTAGATTTATATTTTCCTTTAAAAAATCTTTTAGTTCTGCTGTTGATATATAACCATTTTCATTAAGATTTTTTAAAACTAAATTTCTCCTTGTTTTTGCTAACTCTTTATTCCTATAAGGATTATATTTACTTGGTGCTTTTGGTAAAGCTGCTAATAATGCAGCTTCTTTGTAATCAAGTTCTTTAACTGATTTATCAAAATATTCTAAGCTAGCTGATGCAACACCATAAGTTCCCTGACCAAGATAAATTTCATTTAAATAAAGTTCAAGAATTCTTTTTTTAGAATAAGATTTTTCAATTCTAAAAGCTAAAATTGCTTCTTTTATTTTTCTACGCAGGGAGACCTCACTTGTTAACAAAAAATTTTTAGCCACTTGTTGCGTAATTGTTGAGGCACCCTCTAATCTTTTGCCTTGTATAATATTTTGCATATTATTTATAATTGCTCTTGTTATTCCTTTTGCATCAACTCCAGGATGTACAAAAAAATTTTTATCTTCGGCGGATAGGAATGAATTAATAACAACGTCTGGTATTGACTCTATTGGAATAAAAAGTCTTTTTTCAATTGCATATTCGGCAATCAACTCACCAGAGTGATCGTAAACCCTGCTGGATACAGAAGGTTCGTAATTTTTAAGCTTTTTATAGTCAGGTAATCCCGATGAAAAATACCAGAAAGCTGAGAAAATCATTAAAAATATGAATAAAAAAAATGTGATTGAGATTTTAATTAAGTTATTTAGTGTTTTTTTCATAGTTTTTTGTTTTAATAATATGTATCCAATTTGGGCGATCTTAAGGCATTAATTAAATAGAAAACGTGTTTTTTTTAAAAAAAGATGTATAGTATTAATATGTATACCAAAATAAATAATAAAAACAAATTTTCAACAAACATTATGAACGGACTATATTTAAAATGGAAAAAAATTTATATATTGATGCTTCGCATCCTGAAGAGACGAGAGTTGTACTTAAATCAGAAACTCATATTGAAGAATATGAGTATGAGAATAAAAATAGCTTAAACCAAAAAAGTAATATCTATTTGGGCAAAATTAGTAGGGTTGAGCCTTCTTTACAAGCTGCGTTTGTAAATTACGGTAGAGAAAGACACGGTTTCTTAGCCTTCAACGACATACAGTCAGATTATTATCAAATTCCTGTTGAGGATAAAGAGGAATTAAAAAGAGCTGAAGAAAAAATTAGAGAAGATTTAAAGGAGGAAAGTAAAGATACTGAAATAAAAACTAATCAAAACTCTAATGAAGAACAAAACTTTAATTCTTCAGAAAATACAAGTTCAGAAAATAAAGCTTCAAAATCTGAAAATATTGAAAAAACCAGAGAAAAATTAAAAAATCGATATGGTGTAAGAAAGTATAGAATTCAAGAAGTTATAAGACCTGGTCAGGTTATATTGATTCAAGTTAATAAAGAAGAGAGAGGTCAAAAAGGAGCAGCTCTTACAACTTTTATATCTTTAGCGGGAAAATATATTGTGCTCATGCCGAATACTGCTAAAGGTGGTGGAATTTCAAGAAAAATTATCAATCATGATGAAAGAAATCAAATAAGGAAAATACTTAAGGAGATTGAGATACCAAAAAGTATGGGACTTATAGTGAGAACGGCCGGATCTAGAAAGAGTAAAAAAGAAATACAAAACGACTTACAAAATACTATTAGTGTTTGGGAATCAATAAAAGAAAAAGCAGTGGAGTCAACAGCGCCAGTTTTAATTCACGAAGAAGGTGATGTTATTAAGAGAGCTCTTAGAGATATATACGATAATGACACTAAATACATTCATGTAGAAGGAAATGATGGATATCAAAAAGCAAAGTTGTTTATGAAACAATTCATGCCTAGAAGTGCAAAGCTTGTAAAAAAATATAAGGGTAAAATTCCTTTATTTCATAGTGAAAATATTGAAAAAGAATTAAATAAAATATTTGAACCTGTTGTAAGATTAAAGTCAGGGGGATATTTGGTAATTAATCCAACAGAAGCTTTAGTTGCGATAGATGTAAATTCTGGACAATCTACTAAGGAATTAAATATTGAGAAAACTGCTCTTAATACAAATGTAGAAGCAGCTGAAGAGATAGCTAGACAAATTAAAATTAGAGATTTATCTGGGCTTATTGTTATAGATTTTATAGATATGTTAAATTTTCACAACAAAAGGATTGTTGAAAGAAAAATTAGGGAAAAACTTAAGTCTGATAGAGCAAGAATTCAGACAGGCAGGATAAGTAATTTTGGACTAATGGAAATGACTCGTCAAAGATTAAGAGAGAGTTTTATTAAATGGGAAACAAATTTATCATTAGAATCCTTTGGTCACAAAATAATAAAAAAAATTGAAATGTTAGCATTTTCCAAAAAAACAAAAATAATCATGGCATATATTTCAGATAAAGTTGCAAATTATTTAAATTCAAATCTTAAAAAAGAATTATCTTTTTTTGAAAAAAAATATAAATTTAAAATTAATATTTTACCGGATAATAATTTGATTATACCTGAATATAAAATACACCTTTTTAATAAAAATAAGAAAATTATTGAAAAGTTCGAAAATCAAAAAAATATTGCGGAAATAAAAACAAAGAGAGACGTTAAGTCGAAAAAATTCTTACCCGAAAAAAATAAAAAAATTAAAGAAAAAACTGGAAGAATATTGTGGGTAAGGAAAAAAAATAAAAAATTAAATTAAACCTTTAACAGGGCTACTTGCAGATCCATAGTTTTGTTTTGCTATTCTTCCGGCTATATAAGATTGTCTGCCGGCCACAACTGCATTTTTCATTGACTTAGCCATTAATATTGGATTTTTTGCTTTAGCTATTGCCGTGTTAATTAAAACACCATCACAGCCAAGTTCCATTGCTATTGCGGCATCTGAAGCGGTTCCAATACCAGCATCAACAATTACTGGAACTTTTGAATTCTTTTTTATTAAAGAAAGATTAAATTTATTTCTTATCCCTCTACCAGATCCAATAGGTGAAGCTAACGGCATAATTGCTGAGGCACCAACATCCTCTAATTTTTTCGACATTATTGGATCGTCAGAACAATAAACCATCACTTGGAAACCTTCTTTTACAAGGACCTCTGTTGATTTTAAAGTTTCAATCATATTTGGGTATAAAGTTTTTTTATCTCCTAGAACTTCTAACTTAACAAGTTTCCATCCTCCGATCTCCCTAGCTAACCTTAAAGTTCTGAGGGCATCATCTGAAGTAAAACATCCAGCGGTATTAGGCAAATAAATTATTTTTTTTGGATCTAAATAATCCATTAAAATAGGTTTTTTTTTATCTAAAATATTTACCCTTCTAACAGCAACAGTAACCATATCAGCACCAGATGCTTTTACTGCGTTCGCTGTCTCTTTAAAATTTTTATACTTTCCAGTTCCAACGATTAAACGAGATTTGAATTTATATCTTCCAACTTTTAAAACATCTTCTTTCATTAACCTCCACCAATAAATTGAACTATTTCGATCTTGTCTTTATTTTTTATTTTTTTCTTTTTATAATTTTGTTTAGGCAAAATTATACCGTTGAGTTCTATTGCAATCTTTCTTTCATTTAATTTATACTTTTTTAAAAGATCTTTTATGCTCAAATTGTTGTTAATTTTTAATGTTTTCCCATTTAATTGTATTTTTGCCATAATTGAGATAATTTAATTTTTTATTATATCAAAATGAGTCAAAAAATTCTTGTTATTAAT
>MDTB01211955.1_pt1 | contig 10495 bp, 9 predicted proteins | sample 811161 | NCBI WGS metagenome assembly MDTB01 (sample SAMN05326650, study PRJNA326480) | marine metagenome | isolation source: seawater | place: Mediterranean Sea | collected 2009
AACCTCAAGATTTTTGATTTTTACTTTATCTCCTCCCATTCTTCCTGCCATACGCATACCCTTAAAAACTCTAGCTGGATAAGATGCTGCACCTATAGATCCTGGAGCACGCATTCTGTTATGCTGACCATGTGTCGCATCACCAACACCGGCAAATCCATGTCTTTTTACCACACCTTGAAAACCTTTACCCTTACTAACACTAGTAACATCAACATATTCGCCTTCTCTAAACAAATCTACTTTCACAACATCTCCTAATGCTAAATCCCATTCCGAAATCTCACCATTCTCATCTGTTTTTGAAAAATTAGACTCAAACTCTAAATACATTTTTTTAGGAGTTGTTTTAGATTGTTTAAGATGTCCAATTTCTGACTTAATAGTTTTAGATATTTTTTTATCATCAAATCCCAATTGAATAGCTTGATAACCATCTTTTTCAATATTTTTAATCTGTGTAACTACACAAGGACCTGCCTGAATCATAGTACAGGGTATACTTTTTCCATCTTTATTGAAAAAACTACTCATTCCTATTTTTTTTCCTATAATACCTGCCATAATATCTAAGCTTTTATTTCAACTTCAACACCACTAGGAAGCTCTAATTTCATTAATGCATCCACAGTATTTGCTGAGCTACTATATATATCTAATAATCTTTTATAAGAATTTAATTCAAATTGTTCTCTTGATTTTTTATTTACATGAGGTGACCTCAATACAGTAAATATTTTTTTATTAGTTGGCAACGGAATTGGTCCACTGACAATTGCTCCCGTTGATTTAACTGTTTTAACAATTTTCTGAGACGACTTGTCAACTAGGTTGTAATCGTACGACTTTAATTTTATTCTTATTTTATGACTCATAACTTTATGCTTCTACTTTTTTGTTTTTTGCAATCACATCATCCGCAATATTTTTAGGCACTTCATCATAATGACTAAACTCCATCGTAGAAGTAGCACGTCCTGATGTAATCGTTCTAAGATCGGTAACATAACCAAACATTTCCGACAAAGGAATTTTTGCATTCACAATTGTTGCCCCACTACGTTCACTAGTCCCTTCAATTAAACCTCTTCGTTTATTTAAATCGCCTATAACATCTCCCATATATTGATCTGGAGTAACTACTTCCAATTTCATAAATGGTTCTAATAATACTGGATTACATTTAGGTAACGCCGCTCGAAATGCAGATTTTGCACATATTTCAAAGGATAATTGATCCGAATCAACTGCGTGAAATGAGCCGTCTGTTAAAGTGACTTTCATAGAATCTAACTCATAACCTGCTAAAACTCCATTTTTCATAGCATCTTTAAAACCCTTCTTAACAGATGGAATAAATTCTTTAGGAATATTCCCTCCTTTCACTTTATCTTCGAAAATTAAACCAGGAGTCTCTTTATCATTATTAGGTTCGACAGTAAAAATAATATCCGCGAATTTACCTCTACCACCTGTTTGTTTTTTATAAACCTCTCTATGCTGTACCGAAGCTCTAATATTCTCCTTATAATTAACTTGAGGAGCACCCTGATTACATTCAACATTAAACTCTCTTCTTAATCTATCAACTAACACTTCTAGATGTAATTCTCCCATACCGGAAATAATAGTCTGACCAGTATCATGATCTGTCTTAACTTGAAAAGTTGGATCTTCCTCAGATAATTTACCCAATGCAACACCTAACTTATCAACATCGTTCTGTGTTTTAGGTTCAACTGCGATTCCAATTACTGGGTCAGGAAAATCCATAGATTCTAAAACAACCTGATTATTCTCAACACATAAAGTGTCTCCTGTTCGGATATCCTTAAAACCAACTGCAGCGCCAATATCACCTGCCTCTATTTTATCTAATGCATTTCTAGAATTAGAATGCATCTGAAATATTCGAGAAATTCGTTCTTTAGAATTCGACCTCGTATTAAATATATATGAACCTGAATTTAAAACTCCTGAGTAAACTCTAAAAAAACATAATCTTCCCACAAATGGATCAGTTGCAATTTTAAAAGCTAAAGCAGAAAAAGGCTCATCATTAGAGGGTTTTCTCTCTACTTCACTATCCGTTTTCGGATTTACACCTACAATAGAAGGAACATCTAAAGGACTAGGAAGATATAACATAACATTATCTAAAAGAGTTTGCACTCCTTTATTTTTAAATGCAGAACCACATAACATCGGTGTTATATTCATGGACAATGTCGCTTTTCTAATTGCATTTTCAATCTCATCTACTGTTATAGAATCAGGATTATCAAAATACTTCTCCATCAATAATTCATCAGATTCAGCAACTGTCTCCAGCATTTTATCGCGCCACTTATTTGCTACCTCTATTAAATCCTCTGGGATATCAACTTCTTCATATGTCATGCCCATATCACTCTCATTCCAAATGATACCTTTCATGGTAACTAAATCTACAACTCCTTTAAAATCATCTTCTGCACCAATAGGTATTTGTAATGGGACAGGATGACCATTTAATCTCTCTTCTACTTGCTCAACACAACGGAAAAAATCTGCACCAATACGATCCATCTTATTAACAAAGCCAATTCTAGGAACATTATATCTATCTGCTTGCCTCCAAACTGTTTCTGACTGAGGCTCCACACCCCCCGAAGCACAAAATAATGCAACTGCACCATCTAAAACTCTCAAAGACCTCTCCACTTCAACAGTAAAGTCAACGTGGCCAGGTGTATCAATTATATTCATTTTAAACTCCTCATCCCTAAACTTCCAAGTGGTAGTAGTAGCTGCAGAAGTGATAGTAATACCCCTTTCTTGCTCTTGCTCCATCCAATCCATTGTTGCAGCTCCATCATGAACTTCACCAATTTTATGACTTAAACCAGTATAATATAATACTCTCTCCGTAGTAGTTGTTTTACCAGCATCTATGTGGGCCATAATCCCAATATTTCTTGTGTATTTTAAATTTCTCTGTGCCATTACTTAAATAAGTTTTTTTAAAATCTAAAATGAGAAAAAGCTTTATTTGCTTCCGCCATTCTATGAACTTCAGTTTTCTTTTTTATTGATGCTCCTTCCTCCTTGTATGCCGCTAAAATCTCATATGCTAATTTTTCCGCCATTGATTTTTCATTTCTTTTTCTTGCAAACTTTATCATCCAAGACATTGCCATTGAAACCTTTCTAGCTGGTCTAATTTGCATAGGTATTTGAAAGGTAGCGCCTCCAATTCTTCGACTTCTCACCTCTACTTGAGGCATTACATTAGAAAGAGCCTTTTTCCATGTATCTAGAGCTGTTTCTTCATCAGACTTTTTGTTTTCAACAATATCAATTGCATCATAAAATATTTTAAATGCCAAATTCTTTTTACCACTCATCATCATAGTATTAACAAATCTCGTTACAAGTTTATCACTAAACCTAGGATCTGGTAAAAGAATTCTTTTTTTTGCTCTTGATTTTCTCACTTAATTATCAATTTTTAAAATTAATTTTTATTTCTTTTTTGCTCTCTTTGTTCCATATTTCGAACGTCTCTGATTTCTACCTTCAACACCGGCAGTATCAAGAGCACCCCTTACAATATGATATCTAACACCAGGTAAATCTTTAACTCTACCACCACGAACTAGAACAATAGAGTGTTCTTGTAAATTATGCCCTTCTCCTGGGATATATGCATTTACCTCATATCCATTTGTTAATCGGACTCTTGCGACTTTACGCATAGCAGAATTTGGTTTTTTAGGAGTAGTCGTATAAACACGCGTACAAACACCTCTTCTCTGAGGACATGAACTTAGCGCCATTGACTTACTCTTTTTAACCAATGATTTTCTACCCTTTCTTACTAACTGCTGTATAGTTGGCATATTTTAAAACAATTTTAATCTGTTATTATACTTACTAAAAATCCATTTTCAAAAATGGTTTGCAAATCTATAAATTTAATTCTTCATATCAAACCCAATATGGTTTTTTTTAATCTTGCACAATAAATAAATTCACATACACATATACTACAATAGACTTAAAGTGCTCATAATCAAAGATTTATGTGTCTAATAATTAAGACTATAATGTGATTTTATATCTACACCCAATAAAAAGCAAAATGCATGTTTTTATATCCAAAGACGCTATTTTACTTAAAATTACTTTGCTTAGCTATTAGTAAATATCATAAAAATTGATATCTTGATAACATGAGTAATAATCATTCAAATCAAATTAAAAGCCAAACATTAAATTCTCAACAAATTGCAGCCATTCAATGCACAGAGGGTCCCGTGATGATTATTGCTGGACCTGGCTCTGGAAAAACCAGAGTGATTACAGAGAGAATTGCCCACCTTATGAAGATTGGAGTTAATGCCGAAAATATATTAGCATTGACATTTACAAATAAAGCTGCAAAAGAAATGGTTAAGCGTATTCATGATATAACAAACAACCACACCACATTTGAAATATGGATGGGAACATTCCATTCAATATTTGCAAGAATCCTTAGAGCTGAAGCTGCGACAATAGGACATACATCTAATTTCACCATATATGACAATGAAGACTCTGTCAAACTAGTAAGGCAAATAATAAACGACTTCAATCTTGATAAAGAATTTTATGATGCCAAATATATATTTTCGCGAATTTCTTTTATGAAGAATAATCTTTTAGGACCCATAAAATACGAAAAACATCTTGAATTATTGGAGGAAGATAATAGAAAAAATAAACCTGAATTTCTTAAAATATACACAAAGTATTGTATGCTCTGTCAACAATCCAATTGCCTTGATTTTGATGACTTATTAATAAAAACAAATGAATTATTTTTACAACACCCTCAAATTTTACAATCATATCAAAATCAATTTCAATATATTTTAATTGATGAGTATCAAGATACCAATAAAGCACAAGATTCAATCATTAAACAGATAGGATTTAAACATCAAAATGTATGTGTAGTAGGTGATGACTCCCAGAGCATTTATTCATTTAGAGGAGCTAATATCAATAACATATTAAACTTTAAAAAAGTTTATACTAATGTCAAAGAATTTAAATTAGAAAGAAATTATCGATCAACACAAAATATTGTGAATGTTGCCAACTCTTTGATTGCGTATAACAAACACAAAATTGAGAAAACTATTTTCAGTGAGAATCAAGTCGGGGAAAAAATTAATTTAATCGAATTTAAAAATGGCAGAGAAGAAGGCGACAAAATAGCCCTAATCATAGGTAATTTAATTACAACACATACTAAAAAATCTGATCACGCAATACTATACCGAACCAATAGCCAATCAAAAATGATAGAAGATGGATTGCGCAAACGTGGAATTGACTATAAAATATTTGGGGGATTATCATTTTATCAAAGAAAAGAAATCAAGGATATAATGGCATATCTAAAACTAATTGTCAATCATAACGACACACAAGCTTTAATAAGAATTATAAACTATCCAACTAGAGGTATTGGAACAACTACAATCAATAAGATTAGAGACAAAGCAGAGGAAGAGAACAAAACTATATGGGAAACAATTGACTCCACACACCTAGACAATATTAAAATTACAAGTGCTACTAAAAATAAAATATTAGAATTCAAAAACATGCTAAAAGAACTATTTGAATGTATTAATCATAATATTTTTGATACCATCGAACAAGTGTCAGAAAAAACTGGCATCATCAGTAAATTAAAAAACGACCCTAACCCTGAGAATCATAATAGATTAGAAAATATAGGAGAGCTATTTAATAGTGCTAAATTATTTTCAATGAAAAAAAATAGTTCATTAATAAATTTTATTAATGAGATATCCTTAGACGAACAAGTAGAAAGTAAAAACAACAAAGAATATATTTCGTTAATGACGATACATCAGTCAAAAGGATTAGAATATCCCTATGTTTATATAGTGGGCTTAGAAAATGGACTATTTCCATCTCAAAAAAGCATGAAACAGCAAATACTTTTAGAAGAAGAGAGAAGATTATTATATGTTGCGATTACAAGGGGAGCTCAAAAAGTAACCCTATCTTATGCTTTAAATAGATTTAGATTTGGCTCAATTACACAAGCAGAAAAAAGTTTATTCTTAGATGAAATAAATTATTTGTTTGTTAACAAATTGCGAAAGCAAAAAAATTATAATACATCAAAATTAAAAATACCCGTAATCAATAATCAAAGACTAATCAAAATAAAAAAAGATGAGAGAGAAAATTATAGAAAAGATATTAAAATAGGTCTAATAATTACACATAATATATTTGGAAAAGGAGAAATAATAAACATTGATATTAGTGATGGCAATCAAAAAATAACAGTTAATTTTATAGATTATGGAACCAAGATTTTGCTAACTAAATTTGCAAAATTTAAAATTATCACATAATATTTAGCAATAAAACATTTTTTCTTTCATAATTTTGAAGCACAAAATAAATTAATCATGAAATATAATACAGATAAAACCGACCTTATAATTCCCGAGTATGGTAGACATATACATTCTATGGCAAATAGTTTATTAGAAATAGAAGATCGCTCAAAAAGGAATCAACAAGCCCAAATACTTATTAATATTATGGGAAACCTAAATCCACACTTAAGAGATGTGGAAGAATATAAACACAAATTATGGGATCATTTATTTATTATGTGTCAAAATAAATTAGATGTTGAACACCCACCATATGAACCAGTGATAAAACTAGAAAATAAAAAAGCACGTATTGAAAATACACAGGGGTCTGTAAAATATAAACATTATGGCAAATTAATTATTCTATTAATCCAAGAAACTATCAAGATTAAAGATAATTCGCTAAAAAACCATGCTATTGAACAAATAGGCAAACAAATGAAGCGAGCATATCTTAACTGGAACCAAACAAATGTGCAAGATGCACAAATATGGTCCGATCTTGAGAAGTTGGCTGATAGCAAAATAGATGTAGACAAAACAAAAATAATACCTGTGTTTCAAACCAACCCGATACGTAAAAAGCCTTTTTACAAAAAATCTAATCGCAAAAACTACTCTAAAAAATAAATGGCAAGTTTTAAAATAGTTGGAGGTCAAAAACTATCTGGCACTGTAATACCACAAGGGGCTAAAAATGAAGCTCTACAAGTTATTTGTGCAACATTGTTATCAAAAGAAAAAATCATTATTCAAAACATTCCTAACATAATTGACATCAGATGTTTAATTAAGTTATTAGAAGGTTTAGGGGTAATAATTCACAGTATAAACCGAACCACTTATTCTTTTGAAGCAAAAAATATAAAATTAGATTATTTAAAAAGTGTAGATTTTCAAAAAAATAGTCAAAAAATTAGAGGATCTGTTATGCTAATTGGCCCACTAATTGCACGATTCGGAAAAGCAATACTTTACCCTCCCGGAGGAGATAAAATAGGAAGAAGAAGATTAGATACACATTTAGTTGGACTTAGTCAACTAGGGGCAAAATTTAAATTGATCAATAAAAAGTACTATAAAATTGATGCAGAAAATCTAAAAGGAAAATATATCTTGCTTGAAGAAGCATCTGTGACGGGAACAGCAAATATCATTATGACTGCCTCTTTAACATCAGGCATCACAACAATATATAATGCTGCATGCGAACCCTACATACAACAACTATGTAAAATGCTATGTAAAATGGGAGCCAAAATTCAAGGAATTGGATCTAATTTAATTACTATAAAAGGTGTAAGGAAATTATCTGGATGCAACCATAAAGTACTCCCTGACATGATAGAAATAGGAAGCTGGATAGGATTGGCAGCCATGACACAGTCAAAGATTAGAATCAAACATGCATCTATCAAAAATCTTGGAAATATATTAAGTGTTTTTCAAAAAATGGGTATCAAGTTGAAATTTGAAAAAGATGATATAATTGTAAAAGAAAATAAACACTACAATATAGAAACTTTTATCAATGGCTCCACTCTAACCATTTCTGATGCACCATGGCCTGGATTCACTCCAGACTTGCTTAGTATTATATTAGTTACTGCTACACAAGCAAATGGAAATATTTTAATTCATCAAAAAATGTTTGAAAGCAGGTTGTTTTTTGTAGATAAATTAATTGAAATGGGAGCAAAAATAATACTTTGTGATCCACATAGAGCAACTATCATGGGGATTAATAGAGATTATGAACTAAAAGGCACTGTTATGACATCTCCTGACATAAGGGCTGGCATTTCACTATTAATTGCTGCACTATCCGCAAATGGGGAAAGCATTATACATAATATTGAACAAATAGATAGAGGTTATGATAGTATTGATAAACGATTACAAAAACTAGGGGCTTCTATTGAAAGAGTTGAATAAGATGTCATTATGTCATTTTTTTAAGTTTGGCTTAAAAATTGATGTATCAAAATCATATAATAAAAAATATAAGATATGCCAAAAAAAAACACAGCGAAAGAGTTATTAAAAAAGAATGAAGAAATAGTAGAATTAAAAAACAAATATCTTCGATTAGTTGCTGAATTTGAAAATTATAAAAAAAGAACAACAAAAGAAAGAGAAGATTTTGCAAAATATGCAAAAGAAAGTTTCATCAAATCTATTCTTCCCATACTAGATGATTTTGAAAGAGCTAACAAGACTGGCGTAAAAGACGCGGAAGGATATATTTTAATTGGCCAAAAAATATTAGATATTTTAGAAAAACAAAATGTCAAAAAAATAGCATTAGAAAAACTTGAACAATTTGATTTAGAAAAACATGAAGCTATAAGCAGCATCCCTGTAAAAGAAAAAAAGAAAAAAGGCAAGATTATTGAAGAAGTCGAATCAGGATATTTATTATCAAACAAAATTATAAGATATCCCAAAGTAATAATTGGAAAATGAGTAAAAGAGACTACTATGAAGTTCTTGGTGTATCCAGAAACGCAACTGAAAAAGAAATAAAACAGGCATATAGGAAATTAGCCATCAAATATCACCCTGATAGAAACCAAGGAGATAAACAAGCTGAAGATAAATTTAAAGAAGCTGCTGAAGCATATGAAGTATTGAGTAATAATGATAAGAAAGCAAGATATGATCAATTTGGGCATCAAGGTATGTCTGGAGCTGGAGGTTTCGGTGGGGGTATGAATATGGAAGATATCTTCGAACAATTTGGAGATATTTTTAGCGGATTTGGAGGTGGATTTGGAGGTGGATTTGGAAATAGAGGGGGTAGCAGAAACTTAAGAGGAAGCAATCTTAGAATTAGAATAAAATTAAGTCTACAAGAAATTAGTGAAGGCGTTACAAAAAAAATTAAATTAAAACGTTTACGTCCAGCCCCAGACACCACATATGGAACATGTCCTCATTGTAATGGAACTGGAACGGTAACTAAAATTGCAAACACCATTTTAGGTCAAATGCAAACATCTAGTATTTGCCCATATTGTCAAGGGACCGGAAAACAAATACTAAATAGAGGCAAAGGTTCTGATGAAAATGGAATGATATTCGAGGAAGAGTTAACAGAAATTTCAATACCAGCTGGTGTATCAGAAGGCATGCAATTAAAAATTAGGGACAAAGGTAATTATGCCCCATATAATGGAGGAGCAGGTGACTTATTAGTACTAATTGAAGAGGAAGATGACAGTGAACTAATTAGAGAAGGAATTAATATACATTATGATTTATATATAAGTATTTCTGATGCAATTCTAGGATGTAGCATAGAAATTCCAACAATAAATGGAAAAGCAAAAATTCATATACCAAGCGGAGTTCAAGGCGGAAAAGTATTAAGACTTAAATCGAAGGGGATTCCTGATATTGAATCACATAAAAAAGGGGACCTATTAGTTCATATTAATATTTGGACACCTGAAAAAATCACAAAAGAACAAGAAGATTTTTTTAAAAAACATCAAGATTCCAATGAATTTTTACCAAAACCTAAAAATGAAAAATCATTTTTTCAAAAGGTCAAAGAAATGTTTAATTAAAAAAATCCCAACATGTCAAAAATACTAATCATAGAAGATGAAAGTGCTATTAGAAATGTATTGAAAAACATCTTAATAGATGAAAATAAAAAATTTATAATACATGAGGCACAAAATGGAGATGAAGGTATTAAAATGTTATCCAAAAACAACTACGATCTTATAATTTGTGATATAAAAATGCCAAAAAAAGACGGCATTGAGGTATTAGAATACAGTATCAAAATAGGCATGGAATCACCTTTCATCATGATTTCTGGCCATGGAGATGTAGACACAGCAGTTGAATGTATCAAAAAGGGAGCATTTGATTATATTTCTAAACCCCCTGACCTAAATAGGCTATTAACAACGATAAGAAATGGCCTGAATAATAAAAATTTAAAAATTGAAAATAAAATTCTAAGAACTAAAATTAATTCAAAATATGAAATGATTGGAGAATCTAATGGAATTGAAAACATA
>MDTB01236226.1_pt1 | contig 10495 bp, 10 predicted proteins | sample 811161 | NCBI WGS metagenome assembly MDTB01 (sample SAMN05326650, study PRJNA326480) | marine metagenome | isolation source: seawater | place: Mediterranean Sea | collected 2009
TCTAAAATTGGGCCTTCTCTTCTATTATTAAATTCTAATAATTCTTTAGCTGCTTTTTCCTGGAACAACATAAAAGAATTCGCTTTATTAATTCGGGTTTCTACAAGTATTGAACGTGGTGCCAAATAATTTAGGTTTCTTAATAATTCTGTCAAAAATATTTCATCTTCTAAATTACCTCTAGTTTTTGGTCTTAAAAGTTTAAATCTAGTTATTCCTTTAATGTTTCCATTCTTTAAGTGAACATCAATGCTCTGAATAATCGTATTTCCTTGAAGACTAATATGATCCTTTTCGTCACCACTGTGTCTAACCCTGGCTTCAAAAAAGCATTTTAAATCACCTTCATATGAAACTGATACTTTTGCATTAAATCTTTTTTTATATTTTGAAGGCACAAAACGAAAGTTTCCAGTTAAAATTCTAACACCATTTATTGTCCATTTTCTATGATTATTAATATCTATTTCAATTTTATTAATAATTTGTTTGTCAAAACTTATAAATTTATTTTTACTAATAGTTTTGTTGCAGTTTGGGAGATTAATTTCTTTTGATGTGTTTACAGATAAAACTGGTGTAACTTTTAGAAAAAAAAATATTATTATCAAACATGTAACTTTTTTCATTATATCAATTAAAGATTACATTAATTTTTTTTATGTTTTTTTGTTCGCTCAACTCTTCTTTAAACTTTTGAAGTTGATCTCTATTTTCAAAAGACATTCTATAAATTGTTTCATTAGTTTCGCTGTTTTTTAAAATATTTGTAGTATAGTCGCTTCCTTCTATTGACTCAATTTTTTCACTACAAAATATTTCTAACATATTATTTACATGCCCTTCGTTAAAAGAGGCGTTATAAAATGTTCTTCCAAATTTTTTTAAAATTAATTGTGTTATCTTTACTAAGAAAATAATTGCAACAGTGCATAATATAAGCTGGATTGCCCATTTAGTTCTTACACTTGTAGCAATTCCAATTGTTATTAAATCAAAATACATAACTAACTCTAATGCACTTTTGACTGGATGCCTGAATCTAACTATTGATAGAGCCCCTATCATCCCTAGTGACAAGGCTATATTTCCTGTAATTGTTTTAGTTATCACATATGTAATAACTGGCAGTATCATGAAAGTAACGGTTTGAGCATGAGATTTAGCCCAAGCTTGACCTGTTAAAGTTAAAGAAAATCTTAATAACAAACCACCTGATATTAACAATAATAATGATTCAATTTCAGCCACAATATTATTATTTATACTTTTTTGAGAATATATATCAACCTAAATTAAGATCTCTTGTTAGACATTGCTTTACAGAGATCAAAAGTTCTTAAATCTTCCTTTCCAAATCATCAAGAGGTATCTCGATATCTCCTAATTGAAGATGTGTAAAGCTTTTAGGTTTTCTAACAATAGATTCATAATTTAAGAGATTTTTAATAGATAGATTTTTAATAATCTCTCCTGCCGCTTCTGATCTAAATTCAATAATTTTAGTTTTAGGCTTACAAAATATAGTGTTTACGAAACCAGAGCCATGCAAACCAATAATATGTTCAGCGTTTTTAAAAAGATTCACTTGATCGCTAAAATGGTAGTCACTCAATTTCAATGAGGTAAAACCATTTTTTTTTAAAATATCAACTACTTCTTTTTCATTAGTGATTTTTCTTAAGTTTCTATTATTGGACTTTGAGTCCGACCGGTCTATATAAATTTTTTTTGGGAATTTTTTTTCAGAAATTTTTTGAACAGAACTAAACTTATCTTTTAAAAATTTAATAATCCAATTTGGGATATTTAAGGAGTCTTTCATTGGATCATTTAGTAAATTATATGGGTGATCTGTAATAATAATTTGGTCTGCAGCAATGTGTCTAAACTTCTTGCTAGATAATCTTTTTTTTATAGGGATATTTAAAATATCTAAAGTTTCCATTTGATATTTTTCATCTAAACTCGGAAACAAAAAGTAATCAATTTTTTTTAAATCAATAAATTCAGTTGTTAATTTTATTCTTGGCAGAACATCTAATAACCAATGCCAATAATTAGCATTTCCTGCTCCTCCGGTCAATAATGATAAAACAGTTCCTTTAATTTTTTTTTGAATTTTAGGTGTTCCTATTTTAAATACAGAATTTTTTTCATAAGATGAGTTCTTATTTTCTCTGTACTGAAAAGACGGACCATCGATAATTTTATTGTCTATTATAACTGCTGTGTCATGAACTCTATCTGTATAAAGTCTACTTTTAAGAAGGCTAAATATTTTATATTTTAAATTCGTATCTAAAATAATGTTCTTGGTAAATAGTTTTTTGTCATCATTAACACCTTTTTCAATTTTTCCATAAAATATAAAAAATATTTTATATATAAAAGATTTATATAATAACTTTAGTTTTTCTTTTATAAGCGCGATCAATATTTACTCTTTTGCATTATTTAAAAAATTAAAAAATTTTTCAAAATGAATTTGATAATAAAAATCATATGCGTTTTTTCCATGTGGCTGAGCAGCTGGAAAATACGGACAAGCTTCAAGTAGTCTAGGCACCTTTAAAGCCTCGGCTATTGGAAATGCCATTGAAGAGTTTGCTATAAAAAGCCTGCAAGATTTTATTATTTGCGCCATTTCTAAAAAATCTTTGCAGTCGTAGAAGTTAAGCTTTGGTAAATCTTTTTTTAAATCATCAAATTCCTCAGGTGTTCCTAAAAAATATATGTTATCAAATTTATTTAAAAATTTATAATTTATGAATTGATTTCTATATCTAAATGTTCTTTGTATAATAATTTTATTTTGAATTATTTGATGTGGGTTTACTTTTAAATACGGATCTTCTATGTTTGGCTGAATACCCGTTATTTGAAAGGAATATCTAAGGTTATCAAAAGAAATATTTATCGGCAATTCTCTAAATATATCAAAATTTATGTCGATTTCTTGACCATTATATTCTTCTACTTTGTTAATATAGTTTTGAGAAGCCAAAAGAGGTTCGAGCATTTTATAAAGTTTTTTATTTATAAAAACTTTGTTTGCTGGGTGTTTATTGTAATTAACATTAATAGATTTATCTACGCCTATATATAAATCACATTCATGGTTTTTTGAAAGTTCTTTGATAGCTGGTAAAACATTTATTATATCGCCTACGTGCCCAGAATGTAAAAATGATAAATTTTTTTTTGAATTTATTTTTTTTTGAATACTATTAATATAAGGTTCAAATTTTTTTTGAAAAAATTTTTTACTTTCTTCAATTCTTTCTACATTTTTCAGATTTTGATATTTCTGCTTATTAGTAATTTTATACCAATATTTTTTTAAAAACATAATATTATAAAATTATAAATTATAATTTTTCTTCACCTTTTCTACTTACCACATGTGGATAAGGCATTGGAAACATTAGTTTGCCTCCATTATTTATATATTCTTCCTCCCTCTTAATAATTTCATCTTTAAAATTCCACGGTAAAACTATAAATGCAGCTGGATTTATTGACCTAGCTTTTTCTTCAGATATTAACTCAATATCAGATCCTAAACATTTGAGACCGACTTTCTCTGGGTTTCTCTCGCTAATAAAAGGAATTTTAGATTTATCTAATCCAAAATGTTGTAATAAAATATTACCTTTGGTGCTGGCGCCTAGTGCTAAAACTTTTTGATTAGAATTAATAATTTTTTTAACAAAATTGTTTGTAGCCTCTTTAAGTTTTGTGATTGTTTTTTGAAATTCAAGAAAAGTATTTTTACTATCTAAATTGTATTTTTTTTCTTCTTCTATTAATTGACGCATTTTATCGAAAAACTCAGGTTTGTTATACTTTTTACAAGACTCTTTACAAACAAAAAGTCTTATACTTCCGCCATTAACAGCATTAGTTTCACCGTAAAAAATCTTTAATTTTAATTTTTTAATCAAGTATTCAAATGATTTAATTGAGTAATAAGATAAATGTTCATGGCAAATATCGTAAAAATTATTAAATTTTAGCATTGATGGAAGGTAACTTATCTGACAACACCAAATGCCATCGTCATCCAAAATGTTTTCGATATCTTTTACAAATTTTTTAGGATCAGCTAAATCATAAAACATTGCACAAGACGTAATAATTTTTGCTTTTTTTTCCGAGTGTTTTTCAAACTCATCTGAATTAAAGTAATTTGAAATTACTTTTATATTTTTTCCCTTATCAATAAATTTGATATTTTTTGCTGGTTCGAAACCTATTAGTTTAAATTTGTTATCATAAAAATTTAATGTAGTGCAATCATTTGATCCTATGTCAACTATCACCTCCCCTTGTTGAGGCGCTGCTATTTCAAGTGATTGATCTACAACATTTTTTAAATCGGCACGCATTGTATCGTTTGTCGCCGATCTATAGAAATAATTTCTATACAATAAATCTGGCTCAGTTATTTCTAGTAATTGCAAATGACCACAATGTTCTTGGTCTTTATTTTTACTACACAAAACTAGAGTTAAAGGAGTCTTAATTTTTGTAAGGTCATTATTTTCGTTTGATTTTACAAAAGTTGCTGAAATATACTGTTCATCAATTTGAATAACTCTTTCTAGATTGTCATTGCCGCATAATTTGCATCTTTTTAGATATGTAATATTTTGATTATCCGAACTCATAATTTTTAGTTTGTGTTATAAAGGCTTTTTTTATACATAATACTTAACTATGTCAAAGATTGCCCTAATAACTGGAATTACAGGTCAGGATGGATCATATTTAGCTGAACTATTGTTATCAAAAAATTATAAAGTTCACGGTATCGTAAGACCAGATTTTGACTCAAACAATAAAAAAAATATCTGGCGAATTAAAAATGTTTTAAACAGTGTAACACTTCACAAAGAATCAATTGAAAATTTTGAGGAAATATTAAAAATTATTTCAAGCATAAATCCAAATGAAATATATCATTTAGCTGCTCAAGCTAAAGATGGGCATTCTTTTGATAATGAATTTTATACTTTCAGGATAAATTTAAATGCAACACATTATATTTTATCTGCAGCTAGACAAATCAATGCAAAAATAAAGTTTTTTTGTGCAGGTTCTTCTGAAACTTATGGAGATTTAAATTTTGAACCTTTGAATGAAAAAACTGTGTTCAATCCAAAATCAGCATATGGAATTTCAAAACTTAGTTGCTATCATCTCATTCAAAGTTATAGACAGATTTACAACATGCATGCTTCAACGGGAATACTTTTTAATCATGAGTCGCCAAGAAAAGATGTTCAATTTGTTGGAAGAAAAATTTCTTATTCTGTGGCTAAAATTAAAAATGGAATGCAAAAAGATATTGTGCTTGGAGATCTAGAAGCAAAAAGAGATTGGGGACATGCAAAAGACTATGTTGAAGCAATGTGGCTTATGACACAACAGGAAAAAGCTGATGATTTTGTTTTAGGATCTGGAGAATTACACTCTGTAGAAGAGTTTGTTAAAAAGGCCTTTGAATGCGTAAAGTTAAACTATAAAGATTATTTAAAGATTGATCAAAAATTTAAAAGAGACAGGGACTCTGTTGCTAGATTGGCTGATAATTCAAAGGCGAAAAAAATTTTAAAATGGAAACCTAAATTTAACTTTGATGATATGGTTCAAGATATGGTTAATTCAGACCTAGAGAAAGTAAGTAAGGAAAAAAATGCTTAATAGAAAAGAAACAAAATATTTAGAAAATCTTATAGAAAAATATGGTAAAAAGAATATTAGTGCAAAAAATAAATATCCATTGATAAGACAGCCTTTTATCACGAGCGATGTAATTGCTGGCGCTGAAGTTCTGTTAAGTGGAAAAATTACAATGGCAGAAATTACAGAAAGTTTTGAAAAAAATTTTGCAAAGTATCTTGGTGTAAAACATGCTCTGATGGTTAACTCAGGCTCATCTGCAAACTTGCTAGCTTTATTTGCACTTGTTAATCCAAAAAATAAAAATAAATTAAAAATTAATGACGAATGTGTATTACCGGCACTTTGTTGGTCCACTTCATTATGGCCTATCGTGCAATCTGGATTGAAACCTAAATTTGTCGATGCAGATATTAATACCTTTAATATAAATCTGAACGATATAGAAAAAAAGATTACAAAAAAAACTAAAGCAATTATGGCGGTCCATATTTTAGGTAACTGCACGAATATGAGTAAACTAACAGCTATAGCTAAAACTTATAATCTTGATCTTATAGAAGATACGTGTGAGTCACTAGGTTCTAAATATTCTGGAAAATTTCTTGGCACTTTTGGTAAATATGGAACTTATTCTTTCTATGCTTCACACCAAATTTCTGCTGGAGAAGGAGGAATGATAGTTTGTAATAATTTTAGTGACTTCGAAATAATTCATAGACTTAGAGCTCATGGCTGGGACAGAGGTTTAAAAAATAAAGATAATAATAATTTTAATTTTGTAAACTCTGGATTTAATTTAAGACCTCTGGATTTAACTGCAGCAATTGGGTTTAATCAATTTAAAAGATTAAATAAGATGAATGGTATCAGAACAGATAATCGAAGAAAAATTATTGATTCAATAAAAAATTCAGCTAAATTTAAAAAGCAATTAGAATTCTTAGAACCAATAAAAAATCTTAAACCGAGCTGGTTTGGTCTACCAATTCTTATAAATAAAAAACTATTAAAATATAAAAAAAAATATCTTAATTATTTAAATAAGAATGGTATAGCAACTAGACCAATCATAAGTGGTAATTTTGTAAATCAACCCAGTATTAAATTATATAAACTCAATCAGAAAAATGAAAAATTTAAACATGCCCAAGAAATTGAAGAAAGAGGTTTTTTTATAGGACTGCATACTGAAAAAATAAAAAAAGAAGAAATTGATCTTTTAAAAGAAAAGTTATTAAATATAAAATAGATAGATGAAAAAAACTGCACTTATATTCGGTGTTACTGGTCAAGACGGATCGTATTTGACAGACCTTCTTTTAAAGAAAAATTACAAAGTCGTAGGAGTAAAAAGAAGATCTTCAAGTTTTAATACAAAGAGAATAGACCATATAATTAATTCTAAAAAACCAGTCAAAGATTTTAAATACGTTTATGGAGATCTAACGGATAGTAGTAATATTTTAAGATTAATACAATCTGTAAAGCCAAATGAAATTTATAATTTAGCAGCTCAATCACACGTCAGAACAAGTTTTGAAGTACCCGAATTTACAGCAAACGTAGATGGGCTAGGCTGCCTAAGAATTTTAGAGGCTATTAGAATTTTAAAATTACAGAAAAAAACTAAGTTTTACCAAGCAGCAACATCTGAAATTTTTGGTAATACTGAGATTCCTCAAAATGAAAAAACTACCTTTAGACCAAGAAGTCCTTATGCAATTGCAAAACTTTATGCTTATTGGACTACTGTGAATTATAGGGAGGCTTACAATATATTTGCCGTAAACGGAATATTGTTTAATCATGAAGGACCCAGAAGAGGAGAAACTTTTGTAACAAAAAAAATAACTAGAGCTGTTGCCGAAATATATAGAGGAAAAAGAAAATTTTTTAAATTAGGGAATGTTAATGCCAAAAGAGACTGGGGTTCAGCTAAAGACTACGTTGAAAGTATGTGGCTGATGTTAAAAGCAAAAAAACCGTCCGACTATGTTGTCGCGAGCGGTAAAAGTCACACAGTTAAACAATTTGTCGAAGAAGCGTTTAAATATATTGGTATTAAAATTGGTTGGAGAGGCAAAGGACTTAATGAAGTTGGTTATAATAAGAAAAACGGAGATATTTATGTAAAGATCGACTCAGTCTATTTTCGACCGACTGAAATTGATGAACTAAGAGGAGATGCTTCAAAAGCAAAAAAAGAATTAAAATGGAGACCTAAAACAAGCTTCACCTCACTAGTTAAAGAAATGATGTCTTCTGATTTAAAGGAAATTAAATAATTTAATTTTCTTAGATATAATTAAAATTTTAGTTTTATATTTAAATTTTACATGGAAAAAATTGATCAAAAAAAAATAATTGAAGTTTATAAAGAAAATTTTTCAATCATACAAAATTATTTTATGAGGCATCAGAATCAATGTCTAATTCATCTTAACAAATCTTTTAATGGTGATTTAGAAGCAGCAAACATTTTTTTATGTTTTTTCAAACTAACACAAAAAAAAATATTTCGTAGAAGAGAAAGTGAGATAGAGAGCGACATATCTTTGGAAAAAATGTGGGAGAATCTAAAAGAATTTAATAAAGAAAGAATAAAAATTATTGAAATATCCAGGGAAACAGGATTAGCCAAAGAAACTGTTAGAAGAAAAATTGAAAAATTAATTAAATTAAATATCCTTGCTAAAAAAGGTAGTTTAATTTATTGGGAACCTAAAAAAGATTTTAAAATCTTAAAAGATAAAATTAATATGTTTTTAAAAAGTGCCTTAAAATTAGTGCTAATTATTAAAGTATATTTAAAATTATTATTTGATAAAGATGATTTAGAAAGAGAGCTATTAAATAATTTTTCCTTTTATTCATATCATTACTTAGATGTACAAATAAAATTTTTGAAGATATGGCAAAAAAAATTTAAAGATCTTGATGTAATTTTACTTTTTCACCTTTGCGCTATAGAAACTAACGATAAATATTTTAGATCAAAAATAAGTTATGAAAATCATTTCTTTAATAAAAAAAATAAATTAGATATTTCGACAAACTCAATAAGTGCATCTTTAATTGCAAATACAACAGATATACCAAGACCTACTTGCATAAGAAAATTAGAAAAGTTAGTAAAAACAAAAATTCTTGTAAAAAACCCTAAATCAAAAAAATACGTTTACAATACTGAGGTTGTTAACAAAAACATTAAAGAATTAAATTCTAGATGTTTGAATATGTTTGGAGAATTTTATAATATTTTATTTAAGAATCTATTAACAAGTCGAAATATTAAAGTGTTAAAATGATTCCAAAAACAGCTACAGCTGAAACTGCTGCTGCAGACAAAATTATATTACTTTGTCTTTCTTTTTTTTTATCTTCTTTAAGTCTTGCAACTAAATGAGTTAGATTGACTTTCTTAGACTGTTCATTAACAGATTGGTAATGATTGTGGTTTTTTTCATGTTCCTCTGAAACTTCCATAATGTTATTTAATCATATTCCTGAGAAAAAGAAACTTTTATATACTCAAAATGGGTGTTTCTTCTCATTGTTTTAAAAAATTACATGAAATTTTGGCTAGATTAATTACCGCAAAGCTTGTTCTGCAGGAGTATATTTTAGATTAAATGCTTCAGCTACACCTTTGTAAGTAATCTGACCCTTAAATATATTCAATCCTGCTAAATAATTTTTATTTTCTTTTAAAGTTTTTTCGTACCCTTGATCAGCTATTTTGATCAACATTGGAAGAGTGGCTTTATTTAAAGCCATGGTGGACGTTCTTGGAACCCCTCCTGGCATATTTGCAACACAATAATGGACTACGTCATCAACTATATAAGTTGGTTCAGCGTGAGTTGTGGGTTTGCTTGTTTCTACACATCCGCCTTGATCTATTGCAACGTCTACCACAACAGATCCTCGTTTCATTGATTTTATCATTTCTTTTGTAACTAATTTTGGTGCTTCCGCTCCAGGAATTAAAACTCCACCAATTAAAAGATCACATGCAGAGACAAGTTCATTAAGATTTGATTTATCACTTTGAATAGGTGTAATTTTATCTCCAAAAATTTCTTTCAATTGTTTTAACCTAGTTTCAGATTTGTCTACTATATAAACTTTACCTCTCATGCCTGTAGCAATAATAGCTGCATTTTCTCCAACAACTCCCCCTCCTAAGATGACAACCATAGCTGGTTCAACACCTGGAGCACCACCTAAGAGTAAACCCCTGCCATTTTGATTTTTTTCTAATGAATGAGCGCCTGCTTGTACAGACATTCTACCTGCTACTGCGCTCATGGGCGCTAACAAAGGTAAACGGCCATTGTCATCTGTGACAGTTTCATAGGCTATACAAACGGCTTTTGATTTTACTAATCCTTCTGTCAATTCTTTTGCCGCTGCTAAATGAAGATAAGTATAAATAATTTGATTTTCTCTTATCATTGAAACTTCATTCATTTGAGGTTCTTTGACTTTAACAATTATTTCAGCTTGTTTAAAAATATCTTCAGCATTATCTAGTATTTTTGCCCCGACTTTTTTATAATCTTCATTTATAAATCCTGCTTCAAAACCTCCGTTATTTTGAACTAAAACTTCATGGCCTTTGCTTGTTAAAACTTTAACGCTTTCTGGAGTTAAACCAATTCGATGTTCTTGAAGCTTAATTTCCTTTGGAACTCCAATTATCATTTATGACTTTGCGTAATTAGAAATACCTGTTCTTAATTTTTCTATAATTTCATCTATATGTTTTTTTTCACATATAAATTGTGGAGCTATAATTAAA
>MDTB01034846.1_pt1 | contig 10494 bp, 11 predicted proteins | sample 811161 | NCBI WGS metagenome assembly MDTB01 (sample SAMN05326650, study PRJNA326480) | marine metagenome | isolation source: seawater | place: Mediterranean Sea | collected 2009
CTTGTAAAAAGATAATTTTTAAGATTACTCATTTTTAATTCTATTAAATGAAAATATTAAAAAAATATACAATAAAATTAATAAACCAAAAATTTTGTTTCCATATTTAGAAAATATTGTGGGTTGTATTTTTCTGCTCTCTTGAAAGTCAACATGTCCTGATTTACCAAATTCAACACTCTGTTCAACACTTCCTAAAGGATTTACTATAGCGGCGATTCCATTATTTGCAGATCGAATAATATATTTTCCATTTTCAATTGCTCTAAAAATGCTGTGTACAAAATGTTGTTTTGGACCAATAGATTGTCCAAACCATCCATCTTCAGAAATATTTATGATAATTTCAAAATTTGGGTCATCAAACAATTTCCCAGAATAAATTATCTCATAACAAATTAGTGGTAAAATATCTAAAGAAAAGTTTTGTTTTCTAATTTTAATAATCTTTCTCAGATCACCAGCTGAAAAAGATTGATGATTGTTAGTAAGTGATTTTAAACCAACCCTTTGTAATATTTCTGCAAAAGGTAAAAATTCACCGAAAGGAACTAGATTAATTTTATTATAGCTATGTAATATATTTAATTGATGATCATAAATTGACAATGAATTGTAATATTTTTTCAATTGATTGCCAGTAGAATGACTATTAATTCCAATAACTAATAAATGATTTTTATTAAAATATTTATCAAACATTGAGCTATATCTTATTAACTTTTCTTGAGAGGTGTTGGGTAAAATTCCCTCCGGCCAAATAAAAATTATTTTCTCGTTTGGATTTGGAGCGCTGATCTCGATTAAATCTTCAATGACAGCTACAGGATCAATATTATTGTAAAACCTATCAATACTAATGTTTGAACCAACGACTCTTATCTTAAAATCATATTTTTCAGTTACTGCTTCATTGAATTTTTTTTCGTAAAAAGATCCATAAATATAAAAAGATAGAATTAATAAAAAAAAGGAAATACAAACTCCAATATCTATTTTTTTTTCTTTTAAAATCAATATCACTGGACTCGTAAATAAAGAAATACAGAATAAATTGAACCCATAGGTTCCGATAATTGATGTTATACTTAAAATTTCTAATTGATTTGAAAAACTAAACGATATTAAATTCCAAGGAAAGCCCGTCAAAATTGATCCCCTTATAAATTCTAAAATTCCAAAAATTAAAGAAAAGGCTAATAATGAACTCACGATTGTTTTTGGTTTTAATATTACAAAAAAATAAGAAATTAATCCGTAGAACAGAGCTAAAAAGGCAGGAATAAAAAATATAGTTATTGGAATTAGAAATTTAAAAGATTGATCAAAGGATAATGATATAGATATCCAGTATAAATTAGAAATAAAGTAACCAAAACCAAATAGCCATCCATAAAAAAAGAAAAATTTAGAACTATTTTTTTTATTATATTTTTTAATTAAAAATAAAAAAAATAAAGAAAAAGTAAAAAAATTAAGTATGAAGTAATTAAATGGTGGTAAACTAAATGAGGTTACCATTCCCAAAATAATTAAGTATATTATTTCGATATAAAATTTATTTTTCAATTTAATTTAGAAATTACTGATTTGTATATTTGCTCTTCTTCTTTTAACATTTTTACATAATCTTTATTTTTTATATGATCAAAACTTAACAAATGAAGGAAACCATGTATAAAAGTTCTTATTAATTTTTTTTTAAAAAACCTAATATTTTGTAATTTTGGTCTGTTTATAAAATTATAACTTATAATTATATCTCCAATATAAGTTTGTTTTGTTATCTTTCTTTTCTTGTGAAAAGGAAATGATAAAATATCTGTTGGCTTGTTTTTATTTCTAAAATTTTTATTTAATTTTTTGATATTTTTGTTATTTGAAAGTAATAATGTAAGGCTTACTTTTTTATTAATAAATCTATATTTTTTAGGGAAAGCTTTACAAAGATTATTAAAAAAAAGATCTTTTTTCTTTAATCTCTTAGACCAAGCCTTCTCTTCTGAGAAGACATTAATATTAATCATTTTTTGAATAAGCTTTTACAATTTTTGAAACCAACGGATGTCTCACAACATCTGAATGATCAAAGTCAACAACTGATATTTCTTTTAAATGCCCTAATAGTTTCTTAGAGCTCATTAGACCAGAAAGACTCTTGTTAGGTAAATCAATTTGTGTCGGATCCCCGTTAACAACTATTTTTGAATTTTCACCTAAACGTGTGAGAAACATTTTAATCTGAGTATCAGTTGCATTTTGTGCTTCATCTAAAATTGCAAAAGAATTTTTTAACGTTCTTCCTCTCATAAATGCTAAGGGTGCTATTTCAATATCACCAATTTCGATCATTCTTTGTATTTTTTCGAAATCAAAGAGATCATAAAGAGAGTCATAAAGTGGTCTTAAATATGGATCAACTTTTTCTTTCATATCTCCTGGTAAGAATCCTAAACGCTCACCAGCTTCGACTGCCGGTCTCGAAAGAATTATCCTTTCGATTTTTTTCTCCAATAACATTGTGAGTCCCACTGCAACTGCTAAAAAAGTTTTTCCTGTTCCAGCTGGTCCAGCAGAAATAATAATATCACTCTGCCTTAAAGCTCTGACATATTCTTTTTGCTTTTCAGATCTGGGAATAATTGATTTTTTTGGTGTTTTAATAATATCAGTCACATTATTATTTGTTACTTTTTCTTTAATCATAAATTTGTCTACAGATGAAAGTATATCTTTATTTTCTATACTACCATTATTAATAAATTGTTTTGCTAAAAATTGAATTGCATTTTTTAATATTTCATTTTTTTGTGGATCAGATTTGATTATTATGGAATTTCCCCTAGAATACAAATTTGATTTAGTAATTTTTTCTAAATCTTTCAAGTTTTTGTTAAACTCTCCCACTACCCCCATTAACAGTTCATTATCATGAAATATAACACTTAGAGTATTATTTTCTGAGTAAACAAATTTTATTGCAGTATCGATATTCTTTTTAATTAAGCTGCTCAATTTTTATGCTACCTTTTTTCTTGGGTTGTCTATCGTTTCTCCAAATAAAGTGCTTCTATTACTTCGTGTTATTTTAACTGGTATAATTTTTCCAACATCTTCTATTTTACCGTTAAATACCACTGGTGTCATATATTCTGAACGGCCAAATGCCTGGAGTTTATTTTTAGTCAAATTTTCAACTAAAACATTTAAAGTTTTTTGTTCTAACGATTTATTCATATTAATTTGATTTTTATATAATTGGTTTTGAATTTTTTCTAACCTTTTTTTGGTAATTTTTTTTTCTATAAGATTTAAGTTTGCAGCCACAGTGCCGGGTCTTGGGCTAAAAATAAAAGAATAAGAATTAATAAACTTAATTTTCTTAATAAGATTTAATGTATTCTCAAAATCTTCTTCTTCTTCCCCTGGATAACCAATTATAAAATCACTAGAAAATTCTATTTTAGAATTAATTTTTTTTAGCTTATAAAATATATCTAAATATTCCTTTATTGTGTGATTCCTGTTCATAAAATCTAAAATTTTGTTAGATCCACTTTGAATTGGCAAGTGAACTAATGGCATTAATTTTTTTGATTTTTTGTAAACTTCTATCAAATCATCTGACATATCTTTAGGGTGAGATGTTGTATATCTAATCCTTTCAATTTTTGAAATTTTTTCTATCTCTAAAATTAAATTAGATAATTTTAAACCTTCATTGTTGTAAGCATTAACATTTTGGCCAAGCAAAGTTATTTCTCTTGATCCATTGTCTGCTAAATATTTTGCTTCACTTATTATTTGATTAAATGGTCTAGAATATTCAGGACCTCTTGTATAAGGCACTACACAAAAATGGCAAAATTTATCACAACCTTCTTGAATGGTTAAAAATGATGATATTTTTTGGGACTGATTTTTTATTTTACTTAAGTATTCAAATTTAAAGATGGTATCAAACTCTGTATCTTCAAGTCTATTTTTTTTATCAACATAATCTAAAATTTTATCATTTATTTTATGATAAGATTGTGGTCCTATAACTAAATCAATATATGGCTCCCTGTTAAGCATTTCTTCATTTTCTGCTTGAGCAACACAGCCTGCCACAATTACTAATGGCTTTCTTTTAGATCTAAATTTTTTTTTTACTCTTCCAATTTCATGATAAACTTTCTCTTTTGCCTTATCTCTAATGTGACATGTATTTAATAAATAACAATTAGCATCCTCATAATTTTCAGTTTTATAATAACCAATTTTTTTTACTATATCGTAGATTCTGTTTGAGTCGTATTCGTTCATTTGACAACCAAACGTTTTGATAAATATTTTTTGACTCATATTTAATTTTTAGGATTTTTTTTAATCCCATAAAGCTCAAGTTTATGATCTACTAGAGTGTAACCAAACTTTTCAGCAACTTTTTTTTGAAGACGATCAATTTCCTCATCAACAAACTCAATAATTTCACCAGTCTTAATATCTATCAAATGATTGTGATCATCATTTAACTCGTATCTTGCTTTACCAGTTTTAAAATCATGTTTAGTTAAGATTCCAGCTTCTTCAAAAAGTTTTACAGTTCTATAAACAGTAGCTATGCTTATTTTAGCATCAATTTTAGATACACGATTATATAATTCATCAACATCTGGATGATCAGACTCTCCATAAGCTTCTTTAGATTCTAAAATAACTTTCGCTATAGTTCTTCTCTGGTCAGTGAGCTTAAGACCTTTTTTTTGAAATTTTTGTTCTATTTTATCTCGCATAATTCAATTAAACTTTAATAAATAGGATTTATCAAATTTTTTTTAACTTTAAATTTATCACACAAATTCGGAATATTTTCATATTTTATTTTTTTTTCATTTTGAAAATCTTTAAAACTAAAGCAATAATAATCAATTTTCATTACCAAATGAATAGCTTTTATTGTCGAAAGAGAATTTCTTATACCTGCAAAACTGCCAGGTCCTCTATTGACATATAAAATTGAAATATCTTTGATTTCAAGATTTTTTGAGTTTAAGAAGTTAATTATTAAAATAATTAATCTCTCATAATTAGTTTTACTATTTTCATGGCTGATAATATAAGTATCCTTATTACTAATGATCATAAAAAATATATTTTCATTTGCAGCATCAATAATTAGTTTGTTCATTTTTAATCTCTATTTAATAACAAATTCTAATGCAGAAAATTATAATAGTAAACGTTATTCAAATGACGAAGGTATAGTATCAATAATGTATCATCGTTTTAATGAGTCTAAATATCCCTCTACTAATATTCAGATGAGTGTATTTAAAGAACATATAAAATTTATAAGGAATTCAAGTTTTGATTTTTATAATCCAAGAGAATTTGAGGAAAATTTTGATAAACCAAAAAATAAAAAAAAAATCTTACTTACTATAGATGACGCTTTCTTATCATTTTACACTGAAGCATGGCCCTTTTTAAAAGAAAACAAAATCCCATTTATTTTATTTGTATCCACTGAACCAGTTGGAAAGAAAGGTTATATGACTTGGGAACAAATTAAAGAAATAGAGAAAACTGATTTTGGTTTTGTAGGACATCACTCTCACACACATGAATACCTAATCGATAAAACTAATAAAGAATTTATCTCAGATATTAAAAAAGCAAATCAAATATTTTTGGATAAATTAGGTTATGTTCCGAATCTTTTTTCATATCCTTTTGGTGAATATTCAAAATTTATGAAAGATTTTATCTCTAAAAATTTTAATTTAGCTTTTGGTCAGCATTCAGGAGTAATTGATTTAAACAAGGAAAAATTTGAGTTGTCGAGATTTCCAATCAATGAAAATTATGGTGAAATAAAAAGATTTAAATCAATTATTAATTCATTTCCGCTAGAATATAAAAGAGTGAGACCAGAAGAAAAAAAAATAAATAGTTCAAATAATCCACCAGAATTCATAGTTGAATTTTTTAAAAACCAAAAAAATCTGAAAAATATCAATTGTTATTCAAATGAAGGTGGATATTGGGAGAAATCAAATATTAAATTTACTGATAATATTTTATCGATAAAATTTAGAGAGTCTTTTAAACCTAGAAGAGGTAGAGTTAATTGTTCTTTAAATGATAACGGTAAATGGCGTTGGTTTGGTGTTCAATTTATTATCAGGCCAGACTAAGTTAAGCTTTCAAGTTCAATACTTGATGGAAGTAACTTAGAATCATCAAAATCTTTTAAATTATTTTGCTTGATAATTTTTTGTAAAACATCAACATACTTTTCTCCAGTTTCAGCGTAATTTTTTAGAAATTGAGAGAGAACAATACTATCTAAAGGTTTTCTCATATCTCTTAATTCTGCTCTTGCTAGTCTAAAATTTTGATAAGATTTATGAGTATTTAGATTTCTTTGGTAAGCTCTGACTGAAGCTTGTAAAACATTAAACTTCATAACTTTATGACCCTTACTTTGATCAGCTTCTTTCGGTTTTAAACCTTCTCCTGACCAGGTCCATTGTCCAAAAAGGGCGTTACCTTCTTGGGCAAATCTTGAGGTGCCCCAACCAGTCTCTTTCGCAGCCTGAGCGATTGCCAATGAAACTGGAACCTCATCCATACGAATTTTCAATATTGATAAATCTTTTGAAACAACACCATACTGTTTATATTTTTTTTCTAACCATTTTTTTTCAAGATTAGTATTATTACTTTTGTTTATTATGCTAAAAAGTCTTTTTCGATCTAATTTAATATTATTATTTTCTTGTAAGATTAAAGGTAAAATAATTTGAATAAAAAATTCTTTTCTTTCTTGAGTATTTTCAATCATTTTAATTTCTTCTGGAAGCAGAGTGAGAGCAACAGGTTTGACTAGTTTTGTTTCTCTTACGTCTTGTAATTTATAATTTGTATCATCAAATAGTTGCTTAATGGTACTAGCATTAAGTCTTACTGTATCTGTATCTAAATCATTTAAGCTGAAAATATCAAATAAAAGATCTTTTTCGTTTAAAATTTTATCTTCATCAACCCCACTTTCCTTTTTTTTTAAAGTATATGCAAGTATAGCTTTAGAATTATTTGTAACTTCAATTTTATTAAAAAAAACATTATCACCATAATTAATAATGACTGGAGAAATATAAAAAAATGAAATTACGAAAAAACTACTTATTATTATTCTTGGAATTGAACCAATTTTTCTTTGGTCAAAAAATTTAAAAATTCTCAAATTCTTTCTTTGAATATTGTAAAAAAAGAATTTTAGTTTTGACCAAAAAATATAGTTTAAAAACTTTAAATTTTTATAATTTAATATTAGATACTTTTTTTTCATATTTAAATTGATATGACTTCTTTCACTTCAGGAAGATAATGACACAATAAATTTTGCACGCCTTGTTTAAGAGTCATAGTTGAGCTAGGACAACCAGAGCAGCTTCCTTGTAATTGAACTTTTACAACTCCATCTTTAAACCCTTTAAATTTGATGTCCCCACCATCTCTTGCAACTGCTGGTCTTATTTTTTGATCAAGTAACTGTACTATCTTTTTTTCTATTTCATTGAGATTCTCATTCGTTTCATCGAGACTCTTGTTAATAACAAATTCATTTCCCGAAGTATAAAAATCATTAATTAATGAGATAACTATGTGTTTTATTTCATCCCAAGATATTTCATCATATTTATTTACAGATATAAATTCTTTACTTAAAAAGATTCCTTCCACACCATTAATTGAAAGAATATTTCTAACTAGTTCATTTTGAACATCATCTTTATTTGTAATTTCAAATGATCCGCAATTTGAAACTATTTTACCTGGAAAAAATTTCAAAGAGTTTGGATTAGGTGTAACTTCAGTCTGAACAAACATGATTCATATATAGTAGATAATTATAAAATTTAAACTTGATAATATAAATTTCTTAAAAACCTAGTATTTTATGAATTTTTTCAACCTTTGAAGAGGCCATTTCGTCTGCTTTTTTACAACCTTTAGAAAGTATCTCATCCAGATAATTTTTATCATTTAACAATCTTTTGATTTCTTTTGATATTGGAGTGATTTTATCTACTAAGATTTGAGATAAAATTTCTTTAAATTGTGAAAAATTTTTTCCAGAAAATTCTTGGATTGACTTCTCTAGAGTTAGTCCTGATACACTTGAATAAATGGTCATTAAATTTTTAGCCTCTGGTCTATCGTTAAATTCTTCAAGAGATGAAGGTAATGGTAAATTATCTGTTTTAGCCTTTCTTATCTTATTAATAATTTGATCTTCACTATCAGTTAAATTTATTCTACTAAGATCTGATAATTCTGATTTACTCATTTTTTTTGATCCATCTTTTAAACTCATAATTCTTGAAAATTCCTTTTGAATTAAAGGTTCTGGAATTTTAAAAAAATTTAAAGCCTTAAAATCATTATTAAACTTTTGAGCAATATCCCTACAAAGTTCAAGATGTTGTTTTTGGTCATCACCAACTGGAACGTGGGAAGCGTCATAAAGTAATATATCCGCAGCCATTAAAACTGGGTAAGAATAAAGTCCAATGCTAGCTTTTTCTTTATCCTTTCCTGCTTTTTCCTTGAACTGGGTCATTCTATTTAACCATCCCATTCTAGCAACACAGCTTAATATCCAAGCTAATTCAGAATGTGCACTTACTCTTGATTGATTAAATATAATACTTTTTTTTGGATCAATTCCACTTGCAATAAAAGTTGCCACTGTTTCAAGAATATTATGTTTTAATTGTTTAGGATCTTGACTAACAGTTATTGCATGTAAATCTACAACACAAAAAATGCACTCATTTTCGTTATCATTATTCAATTCAACAAAATTTTTTATTGCTCCTAAATAATTACCTAAATGAAGATTACCTGTTGGCTGAACCCCTGAAAAAATTTTTTTTTCCATAATAATCTAATACTTTAATTTAATATCCTCATATTTGAAAGCTTTGATAAACAATGAAAATACTAAATAAAATATTAAACATAAAAAGACTATCAAAATTAAGTAAATTGATTTTAAATAATAATCATAAATCAAGTAATTTTCAAAAATTAATATCAAATATTTAAAAAATATTCCCATCGTTATTGATGCGAAAAGAATTTTTAAAAAACGTTTTAAAAAAATTGTATTAAACTCAAATAATTTTTTTTTTTTTAAAAAAATAAATAGCATCATTGAATTAAACCAAGCTGAAATAGTTGTTGCTATTGGAATAATTATAAAACCAATATTTTTAAAAAAGTAAACACTTATAAAAATATTAATAATTACAGAAATTAAAGAAATTAAGAACGGTGTTTTTGTGTCATTATTTGCAAAGAAAAAAGTTGAAAATACTTTAATTAATACAAAAGCAGGTAAGCCTAAACCAAAATAATATAAGGCTTTAGCCGAATTATAAACTGACACTTGGCTAAAGGACCCATATCCAAATAATGCAGAAATAATTTGCTCTGAACCAATCAATAAGGCAAGGGCTGCTGGTAGACTTAAAAACATGCTTAGTTCAAGAGCTTTGTTTTGAATTTTTAAAATTTTTTTTTTCTTTTTTGAGTAAACATGTTTTGATAACTGTGGCAAAACAACAACTCCAATAGCTATTCCAGCAATTGCTAAATTAATTTGATAAATTCTATCTGCATAATATAAATAAGAAACAGCACTTGCTTGAAATGAAGCAATAATTGTACCAACTAGTATATTTATCTGGGTAACACCTGATGAAAAAATACTTGGTAATAATTTTTTAAAAAAAATTTTAACATTTTTATTTATTTTGAAGAAAAAATTTAATTTTATTGAATAGTATTTTTTTACAAAATAATATAAAAAAACAAGTTGTAAAAATCCAGCAAACGATACTCCATATGAGAGAAGGTAAACTAAGTTGTCGTCCAAATAGCTATTTACCAGTAAAACACCTATTAATATCAAATTCAAAATAATCGGTGCGGCTGAGGCTACGGCAAATTTATTATGGGTATTTAATATTGCTGAAAAAAAAGAGGATAAACAAACAAACATTACAAAAGGGAAAGTAATTCTTGTTAAATCAATTGCTAACTTAACTTTTTCACTATTTTCAGCAAAACCTGGTGCTATCAAACCAACAAAAGTTGGCATAAAAATTTCAATAATTGTTACTAAAAATAATAGACCTAAAAATAATAAATTAAAAATTTCATTCGCAAACGTATTTGCTTTTGATCTATTTTTTACTAACTCTGAAGCATAACTAGGTACAAAAGCTGCATTAAATGTACCCTCTGCAAATAATCTTCTAAAAGTGTTTGGTATTCTGAAGGCTACAAAAAATACATCGGCAAGAAAACTAGTTCCAAGAAAAATTGCAATTAAAACATCTCTCAAATAACCAAGTAATCGACTGATTATAGTATAAAAACCAAAAGTCCCTGTTGACTTAACTAAATTCATAAATCATATTAGTCTTAATTTTA
>MDTB01092154.1_pt1 | contig 10494 bp, 9 predicted proteins | sample 811161 | NCBI WGS metagenome assembly MDTB01 (sample SAMN05326650, study PRJNA326480) | marine metagenome | isolation source: seawater | place: Mediterranean Sea | collected 2009
GCTGCTCGATGGTCACCCTCTTGTTCGAACGAGCAACCCTGGAAATTTTATACAGCTAAGAGTCAAACACCTGTATTTAAAAATTTTGTTAGTTTTTTATCGGAGGGCAATCAAAACTGGGCAAAAAGAGCTAGTTTGATAGGTTTTATTACTTCCCGTAATCTTTTTGAGAAAAAAAATAAAATCAATGCTCTTAGTGATTTTGATTGTGGTGCAGCCTGGATGTCTTTAGTTTTTCAGGCTAGTCTTGAGGGCTTACATACTCATGGAATGGGAGGTATTGATAGAGATAAAGTTAAGGATTTTTTAAAGCTTGATGTGTCAAAAGAGAATGTGTTGATGGGATTTGTAATTGGTAGGCTATCCGATAAAAAAAATTTAAATCACTCTCTACAATCCAGAGAGATACCATCTGGAAGAAAAAGTCTGGACTCAATTTGGAAAAGATTTTGAAAATTTTCGTTTAACTTAAAATTCATGTTGACAAATAAACTGAAAAAAATGTTTTTCAAGTTCACTTTTAAAAGTGTACATATTTAATTTTTTACTATCAAGACTGCTTTAAGAAAGTTAAAGTTTTAAAAGGTGTTTTCGATTTACTCAAACTTTAAGAGCACATATAACAATCTAATTTAAAAGATTATTTTTAATTATGAATACTCAAACTAAAAACACTGATTTGGTTTTTGGTCATCCTAAGGGCCTGATTATTCTCTTCCTTACTGAACTCTGGGAGCGTTTTAGTTACTATGGTATGAGAGCACTTCTGATTTTATATCTAACTAAACATTTTATTTTTGATGACGGAAAAGCTGGGATGATATACGGAAGTTATGCCGCTCTGATTTATGCTCTTCCAGTTTTGGGAGGACTAATAGCAGATAGATTTTTGGGCATGAAAAAGGCTGTAATTTATGGTGCAGTTTTGTTGGTATTGGGCCATCTAGGAATGGCTATTGAAGGACCTCCTGCAGAGATTATAGACGGAAAAACTATTCGTTCTGATTTTCATTTACAAGTTTTTTATTTTGCTCTTGGTTTTATTGTGGTTGGGGTTGGATTCTTAAAGTCCAGTATCTCTACTTTAGTTGGACTCCTTTACGAAAAAAATGATCCAAGAAGAGATTCTGGTTTCACTATTTTTTATATGGGAATAAATATAGGTGCTTTTGTAGCAACTTTATTATGTGCCTATGTTGGTGAAACTTATGGTTGGAGATTTGGCTTTGGCCTTGCTGGGTTTGGAATGATTGTTGGCCTAGTAACTTTTTTAATCGGAAAGAGGTGGCTAGGCGATCTGGGAGCGCCCCCGAAACCAGAAAAACTTTTACAGCATGTTTTCCTTGGTATTACGGTAGAACAGTGTATTTATCTTTTTGGTTTCATGTTTGTGATCATAGTTTGGTTCCTCGTACAAATGACTAGTGAGCTTGGAGTTTTTTTGTTAGTGATTGGCACAGTGACAGTAAGTTGGATAATTTGGTTTAGTCTCCGTGAATGCACGAAAATTGAGAGAAACAGAATTTTAGTTATGCTTTTCTTAGTTGCTTGCTCTGTGCTTTTCTGGGCGCTTTTTGAACAAGCAGCATCTTCATTAACTCTTTTCACTGACAGAAATGTTTTAATGGGTAACTGGTTTTCAGCAGGGATGTTTCAGGCTTTAAACCCTTTTTTCATAATAATTTTTGCTCCAATTTTTGCAAGTTTATGGTTTTTTTCTAGTAAAAAGGGTTTAGAGCCTAGTACTCCAAAAAAATTCTCACTTGCATTAATTCAAGTTGGCTTAGGCTTTGCAATTCTTGTTTTAGGTGCTAGCTTCGCAGGACCGGACGGAAAAGTAGCTGTAATCTTTTTAATAGTGATGTATTTACTTCACACCACAGGTGAACTTTGTTTGTCGCCAGTTGGTTTGTCAATGATCACAAAATTATCTGTATCGAAAATTGCTGGTTTGATGATGGGGGTTTGGTTCTTATCTAGCTCTTTTGCAGCTTACGTTTCTGGTTGGATTGCAGGGTTGATGGCCTTGGATAATAAAAATGGTAATGTCAAATACGGTATGGAATCACTATTAATATACACAAATGTATTTGAAAAATTGGCTTTTATTGCAGTTTGTTCTGGACTAGTTTTATTTTTAATATCACCAAAATTAGTCAAAATAATGAATTCAAAATAATAATTAGATAAATTCATCAAAGTTTATGCAAACCGCATTCACGATTATTTAATACTTTTGTAGGATCATAATAATCTTGTTCATCTGGCAAACTATTTTCCGCTAAATAGTTTTTTAAGTATTGCTCATCAAAGTAAAAAAGAGGCGCAACTTTTGTTATACCTTTTTCATCCATTGTGACTATGTCTAGATTTTTACGAAAAGCGGTTTGCTCTTTTCTTATTGCAGTGAGCCAAATCTCTGGCATGAAATCTTTCATCGCTCTTCTGAATGGCTCTAGTTTGACTTGATTAGTAAATTCTTCATGAAGTGGAGAGTTAATTTCTGGAATACCATTCATTAGAGTATCTCGACGCTTTGCACTAACTAAAGGAATATAGGTATGGAGGTTTAAATTTAGAAGCTTAATTAGTTTCTCGGCATAAATATACGTTGCTCTTGTGTTATAACCAGAATCAATCCAAATTACATCCACGTTGTTTTTTTCTTTAACAACCATGTCAAGAATAACAGCTTCGTAGGGGCCAAAATTTGTTGTAACTATTGTTTTTTTCTTCAAAGATAATACCCAAGTTATTATTTCAGAGGGTTCTTTGTTCTTTAGTTTTTGGTTGGTTAGTTTTACGTCCAATTTATTTCCATTTTTTTATATAAAATAACAACATTACAGATTTGAAGAGAGGCCTCCGCGAGTGAGTTTAACTGGATTTAGTAATTCTTTTAACTCGTCTACAGTTAATTCAGTTTGCTCAGCAGCCACATCAATTACTGGTCTCTTTTCTTTGTATGCCTGTTTAGCTATTTGAGAGGCTTTTAAATATCCAATTATTGGATTAAGAGCAGTAACTAAGATTGGGTTGTGAGAGAGAGTCTCTGTTAATTTTTGATCGTTTACTTTAAAAGAGGCAATTGCCTTATCTGCAAGCGATCGACTAATACTACTTAAAATATTTAAACTGTTTAGTAGGTTGTTAGCGACTAATGGAAGCATGACATTTAATTCAAAATTACCAGACTGTCCAGCAATAGTTATTGCCGAGTCGTTTCCTATTACTTGAGCTGAAACCATTGCAGCTGCCTCAGGAATTACTGGGTTAACTTTACCTGGCATAATTGAAGAGCCGGGTTGTAGTGCTTCTAATTCTATTTCTCCTAAACCTGCTAACGGGCCAGAATTCATCCATCGTAAATCGTTAGAAATTTTTAAAATTGACACAGCTGTCGTTTTAAGCTGTCCAGAAAGCGAGACGGCTATATCTTGAGAACTAATATGACTGAAAAAATTGTTGGCTGGATTGAATTGTAAATTAGTCTTTTCACTTAAAATTTCAGTAAAAGTAGTTGCGAACTTGGGGTGAGCATTTATGCTAGTTCCCACAGCAGTTCCTCCTTGGGCCAGAGTTTGTAATTGAGGCTGAATACTTTTCAGCCGAGAGATATTCAATTCGACCTGTTCAGCCCAACACTCCAATGATTGACTTAATTTGACAGGCATTGCATCCATCAAATGAGTACGACCGGTTTTTACATGGTTTTCGACTTTTTTAGCTTTGACCCTGATGACTGAGGCAAGGTGGGACAAAGCGGGTAGTAGTTTAAATTCTAAAGCAATAGATGCACTGATATGAATTGCTGATGGTATAACATCATTACTACTTTGGCCGTAATTTACATGATCGTTAGCTGATATTTTTTTTCCACATATTTCACTTGCGATACTAGCAATAACCTCATTTGCATTCATATTTGTACTCGTGCCTGAACCAGTTTGAAAAATATCGACTGGGAAATGTTGCATTATTTCTTTATTTTTTAAAAGTATTTCAACAGCTTGGCATATTGAATCAGCAATGATTTTTGGTAAAAGATCTAGACGTTTATTTGTTTCAGCACTAACAGCTTTGGCTATTATCAAAGAATGAATAAAATCTTTTGGCATTTTATGTCCACTAACCTTGAAATTATTAATGGCTCTCTGGGTTTGCGGACCAAATAAGGCGTTTGCATCTACCTCTAACTCTCCCATACTATCCAGCTCGATTCGTTTCTGGTTCATTGACACCTCCTGTATAATTTTTTTTTAACTCAATTTTAAATTTAAATATGTTTGTATTTTTAAGGAGAGCATAAATTTTGTTAGATAAAATTCGATAGGCAAAACAGATATTACCCAAGAAAATTTAAAGTCATTTTCGATATTGTAGCAAATAAGATTTGTCCAAATTTAGTTTATAAATTAAAAGAGCATTTAAAAAAATCAGTGGAATTTAGGTAAGTTAAAATAAATGTACATCTAAAATAGAAATGGAAAGAAATGTTTAACACTCTCTGCAAAAGTTTTTTTTTAATTTTTTTGAATTGTTTTTTTCTTAATGTTCATGCAACAAATTGGGTAAAGTACGGAAGTGATGCTAATGGTGATAATTTTTATGTTGATACTGACAGTGCTAAAACAACTGGAAATATTATTATTTTTAACGGGTTGAGAGATTTATCCCAACCTGAGGACAAATTTGGCTCACTTTCAAGCACTGGTAAATTTAAAGTCGACTGTTCAGAGGATAAAACAATGTTGATGGCTTATAATTTTTTTTCTCTAAACATGGGAAAAGGAGAACTCATAACAGCACTTCCAATACCCGATCAAGAGTGGTTTTACCCAGTAGAAAATACGATTGGTCATAAACAAATCGAGTTTGTGTGCCAATTAAACAGACAAGTTTAGTGGTTCTTATATAGAGGAATTAGTTTGATCAAAAATATTATAGCTATCGGAGGCGGTGGTTTTGGAAGAAACCCTAGTATTGGAGTAATTGAAAATTACATCCTTAATCAATCTACAAAAAAAAGGCCAAAAATTTGTTTTATTCCTACAGCCACTGGAGATGATGAAGCTTACAAGGTAAACTTTTATTCAACTTTTACAAAATTTGACTGTGAACCAACTCATTTAGATTTTTTCAAGAGAACACCAAACTTAGAAAAGATGATTATGAAACAAGATATTATTTTTGTTGGCGGAGGTAATACAATGAGTATGTTGGCTGTTTGGGAAAAATGGGGTTTAGATAAGATCTTAAAACAAGCCTATGATAATGGTACTGTAATGAGTGGAGTCAGTGCAGGTGCTATTTGTTGGTTTGACAAAGGGATAACAGATTCGTGGGCTGAAAAGCTTCAGCTGATGAATTGTTTAAATTTTGTCAAAGGTGTTTGTTGTCCACATTATGATGAGGAGTCAGAAAGAAGACCAACATTACATAAATTGTTGTTGAATAAAAAAATTAAATCGTGTTACGCGATTGATGGAGGTTGTGCTTTGCACTTGACCAATGGGACACCCTTTAAGGCAATAGCCTTTGAAAATGGAAAGAGATCCTATTGTGTCAAACTTGAAAATGAAGAAGTAAATGAAGAACCCTATCTTGTGAAAAAAATATACAAGTAAATGACACCTTTAGATAACTAATTAACTTATACGTGTACAATTTTTTTTTCTAATACAAAAAAACAAATATTCTCAATTGATTTTAAAATTCATTTTGAAATAATTAAGTACTTTAATTTTAGTTTGTTTTTAAAAATTTAAAAGTTGATATTTAAAGTAGCAAAATGAAAGTTTTAGAGCATAATTTATTTATAAGAGGAACACTATGTATCAAAAAATATGTTTAACATTGGTTGCTTTCAACACCACAATACTCATGTTGCATACTACGGGAATAATAGGAAACTTTTCTTGAAAAATTTTTAGAACCAAGATGATACAATTCCAGTATTAATTTCCCTACCATTTTTCCAGATACCTTTGTGTCTTTCCATTTACAAATGTATAAGTTCCAATTCCGTGGGAACTGCCGTTCTTAAACTCGCCCTAGTATATTTCACCATCAAATTTTGTTAAAGTTCCCTTCCCATCTGGTTTACCATTCCTAAACTCGCCCTTGTATTTTTCTTTGTTAAGCTTTTTTAAAATTCCATGGCCATGTTGTTTGCCATTTTTTCATTCTCCTTGGTAAGTTTGACCACTTATCCATTTGTAAAAACCCATCCCATTTGGTTTACCGTCTTTAAACTCACCATCATACTCATCACCGATTGCAAATTTAAAAAAGCCTTTTCCATTATATTTACCATCTCTAATATCTCCTATATATAGGGAGCCATCAGCAAAATTTATTTGTTCTTTTGACATATTTCATCCGCTCCAAACAGCGTTCGGAATAATAAGCTAAAAGTCTAATAAGCACCTTACAAACTATCAACACGCAAGTTGTAATTTAATAGCCTAATGCATTAGGTAACCACTTAGAAAAATATTTAATTATGTTAACTTTAGATATTTTAGATATCAACCTTAAAGGATTTGAAATAATGATTTAATATATATGTTGAGTTTTTCCTAACAAAATAGTTTTGACCCTCTGATTAGTACTATTTTAGATGTAAAGGTTAAATCTTTAATAAGTCTTAAAAAAGACCTTTAATAATAGCTTATTGAAAATTAAATCTAAATATTTGTTGTTTTTGACCAGTAAATTTTAAAGATGAGTAACCTGAAAAAAAAATTGTTTTTTAATTAAAAAAAGCCACCAAGAGGTAGCTTTTTTAGTCTATCTTTTGACTATTAACTCAATTGTACTCAATCTAAAGAGTGAATGACAACTCTGTTGGCCTTCATTTCCGGTATTATTAAATACTTACCGTCAGCAGTAACATCAATATCAGCTGAACCATTCATGCCTTCTCTAATGACAATAGGATCTGATCCATCCTGAGAAATATCTAATTTAAAAACCTTTCCGTTCTTCCAGTCTGAGAGATATAAACTATTACCTGAAGATACCAGTCCATCGGCTCCGCCGTAACCTTCACCAATTTTCTCAACTTTGAGGTCACTCAAGCTGACCCTGAACAAAAAACCATTTTCAAAATCATTAAAAGTTAAATATCCGTCTTGATGAGTAGAGAGTCCATTTGGACTTCTAATAGAAGACTCGTTAGTTTCATCAACTAAAACTGTAACTTTCTTATCTGAGTCAACTTTTAAAATTGAACCGCCACCTTTGCCATTTAAAAGATCTCCACTATCGGATATGTATATAACGTTGTTATCGCTAGTTATATCATTTAGAAATTGAGGTTTTTCAGGGAAATCTTCAGGGGTAAGCCAAGTTTCAACTTCACCAGTCATGCTGACTTTTTTAACTTCATCGTTATCTGTGACATAAATAGTATTTCCCTCGACAATAAGTCCCTTGGGATCGTTTAAACCAGTATCAGCGATCACTTTTTTTTCACCGTCAACTGTAATTTGTACAATCTTGCCATCTCCATCTTTACCAAATTCGCCTATTTCAGAAATAATTATTCTGCCGTCACTCATTGCTGCTGCTGATTCAGGCATTAATATCCCATCAACCGAATCGACCGCAACAGCTTTCTTGGTAGGAGTTTCTGTTGAACAACTAACAAAAAATAAAGTAAATAATGTTGAAAGAAACATTGTTTTAAAAACATTTGACAACCTAACTGCAGATTTAAGATCAAAAATACGATTAATCATCTTTTATTAAACTCCTTAAGTATCCAAAATAAACTCAAATTTTAACAATGATTATAAAGTATTAAATAAGAGTGTAGTCAAACAATTGGAAAAAATTAAAAATAATAACAAATCAGCAGTTTATCAAGTAAAGATTTTAGTAAAGAAGCTTTTTTAAAACACATTAAAAAAAACAATCAAACCATTAATAAATTTTGTTAACACTATATTAGAGGAGGGATAAAAAACAAATGTTTATATTTACAAACATGACATTAAAACATTATCCTCGTTAAATTAAATTTATGGAATATAAGATAGCTACATTATTTAAAGACTTTTCTTAAATAAGATTTATTTGTTTTCTACTACCTAATACCAAAAAATTTATTGCTCGTAACTTGTCGATTACTGTTTAACATGATTATCTGATTTTTCTTTAAAAACATATTTTTTCCAATCTCTTACCTCATTAATATATAAAATTGGTTTTAGGTGGCTAGTTAACTTACATTAAGTGAATGTTTTAAGTAAGATAGTTAAATAATAGTTTATTTATCACATGGTAATGTAAATTTTTATGATTAAAAAACAACCACTTATTATAAAAGAGTTTTATAAACTTATGAAATAATATTCACTTCTATTTCTCTAATGTATGAGTTTTAACAGATGAAATTAGACTGAATATTTTACTGAAATTAAAGAAAAGCAAATGAACAAATTTTATTTGGTAACTTATACGTTTTTGAGTTTGAGTTTGATTTTGATAGTCGGTTGTTCTGATTCAAATGATAACTTTGTTGTTTTACAGCCAAAATCTAATGAAGTGGAACTTTTAAAATTTGATGAATTTGAGATCAAAAGTAAGGTGCTCTATGTTCCAGCTACAACTAGTACTCTAAAGTGGGGATATTTACCTAATTTAAATGACAAGCCAGTTGCAAAACTATATTCTGGATCCTACCTCGTTGTCGATTCAATATCTCACGAGGGAATTCTTGAAGATCAGGGAAGGGACCCTTCAAGTTATTTTTCTTCTTTTGGAGTTAAAAAAGAGCAGATTTTAAGAGATGTAGTGAATGTAGCTAAGTCAAACTTAAGCCATGACTTTCACAAGGATGGACCACATATCGTAGTAGGGCCAATAGAAATCATTGGGGCAATGCCAGGGGACTTATTGAAGATCAAAGTGATTGACATAATTCCTAGAGTTCCATATGGAATAATATCAAATAGACATGGTAAAGGGGCTTTGCCAGGCGAATTTCCAACTGGTCCTAAACCAGACCCCAATTTCAAAGATGAGTTTAAAAATGTATCAATTTTTTCAAAAACAGTTGTAAGTAAGGATAAATTTGCTGCATATATAGAGGATCCGTCTGGATTCAAAATCAATTTTGATGCGAGACCCTTTATGGGAATCATTGGAGTTGCAAAAAATTCAACTCTCCCTGTTCATTCAGTGCCTCCGGGTAATCACGGAGGTAACCTTGATATTAATGAGCTTTATGCCGGTTCGACTTTATATATTCCTGTTCAAGTTCCTGGAGCAATGTTTTACACAGGTGACCCACATTTAGCACAGGGTGATGGAGAAGTAGCTTTAACAGCACTCGAACAATCACTTAGAGCGCTTTTTAAAATTGAAGTGATAAAAATGAATTCAAATACTACTTTAGCAAAACTTAACTTACAAGCACCCTTTGCAGAAAATGAGGAGTATTGGATACCAATAGGTTTGGATGAAGACTTAGACATTGCAATGAAGAATTCCGTTAGACAAGGGATAAATTTTTTATCTCTTATGTACGGAATTAGAAAACAAACCGCACTTGCATATATGTCAGCTGCAACTACTTTTGAAGTTTCACAAGTTGTTGATAAAACCAAAGGAATTCATGGTTTGATTCAAAAAAAAGATTTTAAGGACTAGATTTGTTTGAATTGTTATATTAGACACAATCAACATGCAACAAACAAAATATGAATTTGTGATTTAAATAGGCAATTGCAGAGAAACAAAGAGGGGCTTTGTATAAAGCCCCTCAGGAATTTAAAAGTAAAGATTAGGCCTCTTTATCCTTCATCTCCTTTTTTTGGCTATCGTTTACATCAGCCCCTCCACCGTAACAATCTTGACCGGCAAAGCTTGGATTAGAAAAAGCAAAAAGTGCGAAAAATAGCGTAACAAATAGATTTTTGAACATAATAGTTCCTCCTTATTGAATAAGATAAGTTAAATACAAAAAAGTTCCGATTTAATTATCAACTAAATCATATAATTCCTCTATAAATCATATAATTCCTCTATCAAAGAATCAACAAAACTTAATTTTCCATCAAATTGAAAAACAAAAAACACTTTTTTAATCCAAAACTTTGAGTATAAAGTAAGTTTGGAAACTGTAATTTTTTGGTGTAACTTTGCATTGATTAGGAAGAAATATCATAATCAACCCTGTTGCTTCTAAATGGAAGTGGTGGAGCCGGCGGGAATCGAACCCGCGTCCGCAAGACTTCCAAAGGCAGATCTACATGCTTAGTCCATTGGTTAAAATTTAATTTGATACTTAGTCAATTGACAAACTGATATCAAACGATCCGCTATATTTAGGCAACAAAACCACGGCATTCCTGTCACCGATCTAATGTGAATGACACTGCTGTGAACTTTCGAACACCTAGCCCATCAGAAAACTAGTGCAGCGCTCGCTTGCTATTTAAGCTGCGAGAGCAAAACGCTCGTCGTTGGCGTTTATTTTTTTCC
>MDTB01069867.1_pt1 | contig 10493 bp, 10 predicted proteins | sample 811161 | NCBI WGS metagenome assembly MDTB01 (sample SAMN05326650, study PRJNA326480) | marine metagenome | isolation source: seawater | place: Mediterranean Sea | collected 2009
CTTTTTGATAGACAGGTGGTTACCTTCGCAAAGTTTATCAGTCTTATATGGTGAGAGTGGCGCAGGTAAAACTTTTGTTTGCCTAGATATGGCTTTATCCATTTGCACCAATAAAGAGTGGTGGGGTCATGCGGTTAAAGAAGGTAGCGTTTTATTTATTGCAGGAGAGGGCGTTTATGGATTATCTAAAAGAGTACAAGCATGGGAAAAGGAATATGGTAATGCTAGAAACTTTTATTTAATCGGTGAATCGATACCTTTACTAGATGAAGAGTCATTAGATAGGCTTTTATATTCTATCGGTAGTTTAAAACAACAATTTTCTTTAGTCATTATAGATACTATCTCTAGGGCGTTAAGTGGCTCAGATGAAAATTCAGCAAGTGAGATGAGTGGATTTGTTGATGCGTGTTCTCATATACAGAAATTAACTTCTGCAACTGTTATGGGTATACATCACACAGGTAAAGATCAAAGTAGAGGGTTAAGAGGCTCATCTGTTTTAAAAGGAGCTGTAGATTGTTCTATTTTAGTTAAAAGAAATACCGATGAGCAGATTCATTTATCAATAGATAAAATGAAAGACAGCGAGCCCCCTGATGATATTTATTTAGATATGTTGCCAATAGAGATTGGGACACATTTAAACCCAGAAAGTTCTTTAGTTTTAAAAGAAAGCGAGACCATACAAAGATCAGTTAAACAAGGAAAAACAAATAATAATCAATCGTTATTTTTAAAAGCATTACAAAAGGCCATTAACACACATGGGAAAATTGAAAACCATTACAACATTCCACAAGACACAGCCACAGTAAATTTAAATGTCTGGAAAAACCAAACGCTAGAAAGTACTCCTTACGAAGATGATAGGGTTTTTAGTCAAGCGTTTAAGCGGGGCGTTTCAGCATTGTTAGATAAAAACTTAGTCGGCTGTTATCAGCAACATTATTGGATAATTAGGAGAAAAACATGATGGAGATATGTGATACATGCGGAAAGCAAAGTCGCCTGAATAATGAGTTTAAAGTCTGTCAAGCGTGCCTTTCAACTTATGGTTTTATTAAATTAAAAAAAAGCGATAAAAATAAAAAGATAGAAGCTGTTACTAATATATTAAAAAATAAAAAAATTAGTGCTTGGGCAAGACGATACTGGTCAAAAGTGCTGTATGAATTGTCTCCTTTAAACAGTCATTTATTCCAATCAAATGAACACGCAAGCAAGGTTAAAAGAACAAATAGACTAGATTCTAAAAATTATTGGAATGATTAGGAATCACAGTATGAAATCACAAAACAATCACAAAAACATTTGTAACTTATTGTTTTATATAGGTATCACAAAAGCTAATCACAAAAGGCGTCACACAAAGCTTAGGATCACAAATCACAAAAACCCCCAGTATGGGGTTTGTGATTGTGATTAGTTGTGATTGTGACAGAGGTAGATAATTGATATGAGAAAAACAGATTTTGAGACTATTAAAAAATCTATACAAGTGCCAATAGATAGAATTAGAGATCATTATGACATTTATTGGGGAGCAGGTAGATTACTTGAGCTTGCAAATATAGATTTAAGGCAAAAGTTTTTAAAGCAAGAAAATAAATATCAACTAGCAGTTAATGAAAGAAATGTAGATGCCATTAAACAACATGGAGCAGGGTTGATAAGGGGCTATGAGGCTTTAAATAAATATGCTATCGATAAAGATTTTAAACCTGAACCTGAATGGTCTTGGACAGCGCCATATAAAGATTCTAAGAAGACAATAACTGTATGTAGAACAGACGCAGACGCTAAAAGAAGGGGATTACAAGGCAAAGCAGTATTTTCACTAAGAGAAGTGATTAGCTTTATACCAGAACAGATATTAGATATTAGAGCTAATTTTACTACCTCAGATATTGAAAATGTAAAGTCAAAAGTAGATGAGCCATTTGATGATCCATTAGGAATGAACGATGCATAAAGAAAAAAATTATAATCAAAAAACACATGAAGAAAAAATATTTGGTACAACCCAAAACGAAGTTAAATATGATATGATAAAGAAACCTTATCACTATACAGCAGGTAAGTTTGATTGCTTAACAGCAATGAAAGAGTCCCAGACTAGAGAAGAATATCTGGGCTTTATAAAATTATCAGCGTTCAAATATCTTTGGCGCTCAGGAAAAAAACATTCGGAACCATTGCAAGATTTAGAAAAGGCAAAATTTTATATTGACCTTCTTTGTAATGAGCTGAGGAATGAAAAAACCAAATAATATAAAACAATACCTACAAGAGCAGTTAAACAATAAGCAATCTTTGAGAGATGTTGCGTTGAGACTAGATGTATCTCATGCAACTGTTAGGCGTTGGGCGTTAGCTGAAAACATTAGATTTAATAATAAAAGACCTAAACCCTACTGGAAAAACTAATGCTTAGTGTAGATGTTAGAACCAATATTAAAGAAGTCACTAAGGACTTATATAATTTTGAAAAGGTACAGATACCTTATGCTACTTCTTTTGCTATTAATGATACTTTGTTTGGTACAAGCAAAAAAGGCACTAGAGGAAGAATGGGTGGCTTAGCTAATGAATTAAAAAGACAAATGAAACAAAAGTTAGATAGACCTAAGACTACTACTTTAAATAATATGTGGTGGTTTACATACTCTACTTATAAAAAAAGTAAACCAAGCAATTATTTAAGAGGGGTTTTATTTATAAAGAAAGATTTTAGTTTTATGGGATTTCAAATAGATGGGGGTACAAGAATTGCTAAAACAAGAGATGCAGTTCCTTTTAAGAATAGACCTTTAATGGATGCACACGGAAATATAAAAGGTAAACGCAAACTTGTTAAAAATAAAAAACAATTCATTGCAACAATCAAAGGTATTAGCGGTGTGTGGGAGCGAATAGATAATGGTGGTGTTAAATTATTAATAGGCTTTGAAAAAGTTATGACCTATGACAATCCACAATTTGATTTCTATGGTGCAAGCGCTGTGTTCATTGCGAAAAACTTTAATGAGAAGCTCGCTAAGTCAATGAGCTTTGCTTTAAAAATGAAAAAAAAGAGGTAGCATATAAGTATATGATATATAACATATTTTTATTTTGGTCAGCCCAGTTTTCCAAAAAAACTAGGTTCTTCTTGGTTTATCTCGACTGCGGGAATTTCGCGGCGCAGTGCTTGGCTAGGCACATCAAAAAAAAAAATCATGTCCTAACCGAAGCAATTCTTGTAAGTATTTGATATATAACATATTTTTATTTTAAAATAAAAAAAAAGAAGGAGAAGGAAAATATTTATGGAAATAAAAAATATCGAAATCAATAAATTAATACCTTATGACAAAAACCCAAGAAATAATAAGGCCTCTATAGAGAAAGTTGCTTCAAGCATTAAGGAGTTTGGGTTTCGGCAACCAATAGTAATTGATGAAAAATTTATAGTTCTTGCAGGACATACAAGATTGCAAGCAAGTTACAAATTAGGCTTGAAAAAAGTACCAGTTCACATTGCTAACAATCTTTCTGAGGCTCAAAAGAAAGCATATAGGCTTATGGATAATAGATCATCTGATGACTCAGAATGGGATAAATCATTACTTTCATTAGAAATAAAAGATTTACAAAATCTGGAATATGACCTAGACCTTACTGGCTTTAGCGATAAAGAATTAAACACATTAATGAGTTTAAATTTAGACAATGTAGGATTAACAGATGAAAATTAGACACCTGAATTACCTATTGAGCCAACAACTAAATTGGGTGATCTTTGGTTATTAGGCAAGCACCGATTACTTTGTGGCGATAGCACCAGTATAGATGCGGTTGATAAGCTGATGGATGGCAATAAAGCTGACATGGTCTTTACTGATCCGCCTTATGGTATGAGCTATGGAGGAGGCAGAGCAAAAGGAGACCATGTTTCTTTTAAAAGAGGCGGGGGAATAAAAGCTCATGGAATGATTGTTGGTGATGACAAAAGAGGTGAAGACTTGGTTGATCTTTTAAGAGACTCATTTATAAACGCATACTCTAATGCAAAAAAAGGCGCATCGTTTTATATTTGTCTAAATTATAAAAATTATTCTTTTTTTGAGAAAGCTATTAAAGACACAGGGTTAGAAGTAAATAGCTGTATTGTTTGGGATAAAAAATCGATTGGACTTGGTTATGCAAACTATAGACCTCAACACGAGTTTATTTTTTACTGCAAAGGCGACAGTTGGCACGGAGATAACGCACAAAGTGATCTTTGGTCTATGAGCAGAGGTTCAACTGGAGAATATAAACATCCAACTCAAAAACCAGTAGAGCTGATTGAGAAAGCAATAAACAATAGCAGTAAAAAAGAAGACTATATTATTGATGTGTTTGCTGGCTCTGGATCAACATTATTGGCTTGTGAAAAACTTGGTCGATCAGCCTGTTTAATGGAATTAGACCCTAAATACTGTGATGTCATTATTCAAAGATGGGAAAACTTTACAGGAAAAAAAGCTATATTAGATGTCTAAAATACCATCCTATAATGTCGGCACAATAGCTAAACTTTTAGACCTAAGTGAAAGGCATGTTAGAAGATTAGTGTCAGATGGTGTGTTAATAAGAAATGATGGTAAAAACGGAAAATACCCAATTACTAATGTAACTTTGTATGTTAAATATCTAAGAGAAAGAGCTTTTGGTACTGCTACAGGAGAGACAGATATACATACTGAAAAACTAAGAATAGCTAAAACTACTGCTGATAAAAATGAAATAGAATTAGAAAGAATTAAAGAGTCATTAATAGATGTAGAAACAGTTTTAAAAACTTGGGATGAGCTTGTTTATAGCATTAAAAGCAAATTATTAAACTTACCTTCTAAAATAGCTCACCAAATTATAGGTGTTGAGGATTACCCAACAGCAGAGAATTTATTAAAAAAAGAAGTATATGAGGCATTGGATGAACTTAGTAGAATTAAATATAAAAACACAGAAAAAAGTATTATGGAATCAGACAGTAAAGAAGTTCAGACCTCCGAAAAAAATTAAAGTTTCGGAATGGGCTGATCAAAATAGATTCTTAACTTCTGAAAGTAGTGCTGAAAGTGGTAAATGGCGAACATCAAGGGCTGAATACCAAAGAGAAATAATGGATAGTGTAATACAGCGCCAAGTAGAGCGAGTAGTTATTATGTCCTCTAGCCAAGTCGGTAAGACAGAAATCATTAATAATATTCTTGGTTATTATATTAGCCAAGAGCCTTCTCCTATTCTTTGTATTCAACCAACTTTAGAAATGTCTCGCACTTGGTCAAAAGATAGATTAGATGCAATGATTAAATCATCACCAATATTAAAAGATAAAGTAAAAGAACCTAAAACAAAAAACTCTTTAAATACTATTTTACATAAAAAATTTGATGGAGGTTATATTGCTATTTCAGGTGCTAATTCTGCAAGCGGTTTAAGTGCAAGGCCAATTAGAGTGTTATTGTGTGATGAGATAGACAGATATCCATTTAGCGCAGGTGTTGAGGGTGATAGTATATCTTTAGCTATTGCAAGAACAAAAACTTTTTGGAATCGCAAAATAGTAATGTGCTCAACGCCAACCATAGATGGAGAAAGTAGAATACAATCTGCTTTTGAGGCTTCTGATAAAAGATACTATTATGTGCCTTGCCCTGAATGTAATCATTATCAAACTCTTAAATGGGCTAATGTTGCATGGGATAAAGATAAGCCTGAAACCGCTTACTATATATGCGAAGAATGTGCCTGTGTTATTCAAGAAAAATCCAAATTAAAAATGATAAGAGATGGGGAATGGAGAGCAACAGAAACATTTAATCGGACAGCAGGCTTCTATGTCAATGAGCTATATTCTGTGTGGAGTACATGGGCTGAAATGGCTATTAATTTTTTAGAATGTAAAAAGCATCCTGAAATGTTAAAAGCATTTATTAATACTTCATTAGGCGAAGTATTTAAAATCAAATCACAAGAAATCCCAAGCGAGTCTTTAATGTCTAGGCGTGAAAATTTTGATTTCAATTCTGTACCAGATGAGGTCTTGTTAATAACAGCAGGGGTTGATGTACAACAAGACCGAATTGAGAGCCAAGTAATTGGATGGAGCCTAGAGGGTACTTATGTTTTAGATTATAAAATTCATTATGGAGATACTTCAACTAAGCAGGTCTGGAATGACCTTGATGTTTATTTAACCACTAGATTTAAAAGAGAAAGTAAAAAGGCATTACCTATATCTTGTACTACCATTGACTCAGGTTATAACACGCAATCAGTTTATAATTTTGTAAAAAACAAAGTGGGCAGAAGGATTTTTGCAGTTAAAGGTGTTTCGACAGCAGGTAAACCAATAGCCAGTAGACCCTCTATATCTGGTACTCAAAGAATTAAGCTATTTTCAGCAGGCGTGGATACGGCTAAAGAAACCATTTTTAATTGGCTACAAATAGATGAGCCTTCGGTTGGTTATATTCATTTCGCATCCCATTTAGATGAAGAGTATTTTAAACAGCTAACAGCCGAACAAAGAAGCGTTAAATTTGTTAAAGGTAAAAAGCAAGTTGTTTGGATACAGAAAAGAAAAAGAAATGAGTCCTTAGATACCTTTGTTTATAATTTAGTTGCATATCATATCTTACAACCCAACATGGAAAAGTTAGCTGAAGTTAAAGAGCCAACACAAAATAAACCCAAAAAACCAATCAATGCATTACACCAAATAAGAAAACCCAGACCGCGAAAAAACTTCGTAAATTCTTGGAGGTAGTTGACACTCAATTTTTGTTACTTATGGTCAATTTATAGGTTTCTTTTAGGTGTTATATGGCCAATAAATTTGATACAAGTGAATATCCAACTAATGTTCCTGATATTTTGTATGTTGGCGATGCGTGGAATTGGAAAAGGACTTTTAGCGATTATCCGCCAAGCGCTTATGCGCTTAGTTATTCATTTAGGTTGTTAACAACTGCCGCTACTGAAATTAGCTTTAGCATTAATGAGTCTGGTGATGATTACTTAATTCAAGTTAATGCAAGTACAACTGTCAATTACACAGCAGGTGATTATACCTATCAAGAATATATAACCAAATCTGCTACAAATGAAAGAATTGTGTATTCATCTGGTTTTACTAGTGTTAAATCAAACTTAGATGCTGACACTTCTGACCCAAGATCACACGCAAGGATTGTTTTAGATGCTCTTTTAGCAACGCTAGAAAATAGAGCAAGCATTGACCAAATGAGCATGTCTATTGCAGGTCGCTCATTATCACGAATGTCACCAGAAGAATTAATAACTTGGAAAAGCTATTACCAACATTTAGTTTTAAAAGAAGATAAAAAGAGTAGACGCGGGAAAGGTGAATCAACAGGAAATGTAATCAAAGTGAAATTCTAGAGGGGCTATATGGCTTGGTACGATAGTTTTTATACAAAAAAGAAAAAGAAAAAAAAGAGCGGTGCTTATAAGAGGCAATATGCAGGTGGGTCTACAGGTAGATTATTTGCTGATTGGCTTTCACCTTATACAACCGCTGATAAAGAAATAAAAGATTCACTCAGGACTTTGAGAAATAGATCAAGAGCTTTAGCAAGAAATGAGTCAATTATTGCAAGATATTTAAATCTATTATCTTCTAATGTAGTTGGTAATCATGGTATTCGATTAGCTAGTAAAGGTCGCAATGATAACGGCGACCTAGACATAATAGGTAACGGCATTATTGAAGATGCTTTTTTAGAGTGGGCTGATCTTGGAGTGTGTACTGCAAACGGCAGGCAAAGTTGGATAGATTGCCAAAATTTATTTATTAAGTCTTTAGCTAGAGATGGCGAAGTTTTAATAAGGCATTTAAAAACAGATGAAAATAGGTTTGGGTATCAAATACAATTTCTTGAAGCTGATCATTTAGATGATGAGTACAATTCTAATAACCCAAGCAACGGCAATAGAATCGTTATGGGTGTTGAGCTAAATTCATTTAATAAACCTTTAGCTTATTATTTATTTCAAAACCATCCCGCAGACACACCATATACCTACAGCAATGATAGGAAATATATGCGAATACCTGCAAGTGAATTAATTCATGCTTATATGCCAACAAGGGCAGAACAAACTAGAGGTGTGCCTTTCTTATCGCCAATTTTATTAAATATGAAAATGCTTTCAGGCTTTAGGGAATCAGCTTTGGTTAATGCCAGAGTCGGAGCGTCTAAAATGGGCTTTTTTATTGCAGGTGATGGTGATGAGTATGTTGGAGAGTCAACAGAAGACACTTACACTCAAGTGATGGATGCCCAAGCTGGTACTTTTGAGCAACTCCCAGCAGGAACAGATTTTAGAGAGTTTAAACCTGATTACCCGAATCAAACCTTTGCTGACTTTGAAAAGGCAATGCTTAGAAGTATTGCTTCAGGTTTAAATGTTTCTTATGTCACTTTGGCAAATAATTTAGAAGGCGTTAATTATTCTAGTATTCGCCAAGGAGTCATGGATGACAGAGACCAATTTAGGGTGTTACAACAATTTATGGTTCAACACATGATGCGACCTATTTATAAAAAATGGTTGGAATGTGCAATGACACGCAACGCAATTAACTTACCAATCACAAGGTATGAAAAATTTCAATTTCCAACTTTTTTACCCCGCTCATGGTCTTGGATCGACCCTTTAAAAGAAATCAATGCTCATGTTAAAGGATTAGAAAGTGGTCAATATACTTTTGCAGATATACAAAGCTCATTAGGTAGAGACCCAGAAGAGTTATTTGAAGCTCTAGATAGAGAAAGAAAGTTAGCACAACAATACAATATAGAGTTTGGCTTTAGCCCTTATGGTGCGAATAAAACTGCTGTACCTCCTGATTTAGAAATTAATGAAGAGGATGAGGAGTAAAAGGACTGGCGGGGTGGGATTGCAGAAATGCAAGGCCACAAATATAAGATTTACCCCGATCTTATAGGTGAAGGAGTAGAGGGTGTGGCAATTTTGCCAGTAAGTAATAATCAATAGGTGATGATATGGAAAAAGACAAAATAGAAAAAATTGAGGAGGAGTATTCAAAAGAAAAGCAATTTAGAAGTTCTGAAGTGCGTGAAGAATATATTGATGCAGATGCTAGAACAGTCAAATTAGCTTTAACAAGTGAAACTCCCGTTTCTCGATCTTTTGGTTTAGAAATTTTAGATCATTCTCCAGACTCTATTGATAGTTCTTTTATGAGTAGTGGGAGAGCGCCATTATTGCTTAACCATGATCAAAGAGAACAAATTGGAGTAGTGGAGAAATTTTACTTAGACAGCGATCAGAAAAGAACGATTGCTGAAGTGCGTTTTGGAAGAAGCGCGCTTGCAGAAGAAACATTTCAAGATGTTCGTGATGGAATTAAAGGAAATGTTTCTGTGGGTTATCAAATCCAAGATATGAAAAGAGATACATCATTTGATGAGCCTGCTTATAGAGTCGATTTTAAACCATTAGAGGCAAGTATAGTTAGCGTGCCTGCTGATCAATCAAGCAATGTAGGCATAGGAAGGTCAGATGAATGTGCAAAGAATTTACCTGAAAATTTAGGTAAAAAAGTTAATAACAATATTCAAACAATAGAGGTGAAAAAAATGAGTAATGAACTAAAAGAACCTGAAGTGAATGTTGATGAGATCAGAAAGCAAACTTCAGATAAAGTAAAAGCTGAAATTGCTAAATCAAATGATGAAATCCTTGAATTAGGTGCTCGTCATAATAAATCTGATCTTGCCAGAAACGCTATCAGAGAAGGTCAATCATTAGAGCAGTTTAGAGGTGCATTATTAAATGCTATAGGAACAGATAAGCCTTTAGAAACTCCTGAAGTAGGCCTTACAGAAAAAGAAACACAAAGGTTTAGCTTAATAAAAGCGATTAACGCAATGGCAAATCCTACTGACAGAAGAGCACAAGAAGCGGCTAAGTTTGAGTTCGAGTGTTCAGAAGCCGCAGGAAAAGCATACAAACAAACAGCACAAGGTGTGCTAATTGCCCCTGAAGTGTTAGCAAATTGGAAACAAAGAGATATGAATGCATCTGATGATTCAGCTTTAATTGCAGATGATTTTAGAGGCGATAGTTTTATTGATGTTCTTAGAAATAAATCAGCAGTACTTCCGATAGCCACCACACTTTCTGGGCTTTCTGGTGATGTTAAAATTCCTCGCAAATCAGCCGCATCTACAGCCGCTTTTATTAGTAGCGAAGGTGGATCAAGTAGCGAGAGCGAAATGGTTGTTGGAAGTTTGACTTTAAGTCCCAAAACTGCAGGCGTAACAACAGACGTCACAAGGCAGCTTTTGATGCAGAGTTCATTAGATGTTGAAAATTTAATAAGAGATGATTTAGCAGGTTCTATCGCAGTAGTATTAGATGATAAAGCAGTAGAAGGAAATGGTTCTTCAGGTAATCCAACAGGAATC
>MDTB01003487.1_pt1 | contig 10492 bp, 10 predicted proteins | sample 811161 | NCBI WGS metagenome assembly MDTB01 (sample SAMN05326650, study PRJNA326480) | marine metagenome | isolation source: seawater | place: Mediterranean Sea | collected 2009
AATCTACTTCTATTATGCATGTATCCAGTCTTATTTAATTCTCTCATACCTGCATCAACAATTGGAAATCCAGTTTTACCTTCACACCATTTCTTAAAAATAGTATTATTAGTATTCCATTTTATATTATCATATTTTAATTTCATACTTTTACCTTTCAATACATGTGGAATATACTTTGATATGTATACATAAAATTCTTTCCAAAATAATTGATTAAATAATTGATTATCTGGTTTTAAATTTTTTTTCATTTTATGATAAACTTCTCTAATTGACACACATCCAAACTTAGTATATGCACTTAAATGAGTAGTTTCATAATCTAATTCATTTCTTCTAGTTGAGTATTGATTAAATTTTTTTATTGTTTTTAATATTTTCAAAGCATTTTTTCTCCCACCCTTAACTAAAATATTATCATTTTTCTGATAAAATTTATCAATAAAATTAGTATCTATATTTTCAGAAGTTTTTAGCTTACTGAAATTATATTTTTTTAATTTAACAGGTTTAGGTACTTTAAATTTTTTTGCATTTTTGTAAAAAGCTCCGTAAACTTTATATACATTTTCATCTTTATTTAATAATTTATTTATTGGTAATAAAGTGTAATCTTCAACTTGAACACAATCAATATCTTTTTTTCTACATAATTTTGCTATTGAATCATCTCTTTTCAATGCATATGGAGTCCAATCTTTATTAAAATATACTGCATCAATATCTTTATTATTTTTAATAATTTTTTTAATAATATTATCTTGTTTTCCATAAAAGAAATACAATTCACCTTTCTTTTTCTTAATTTTTTTATTAAGTTCGTTTAATGATTCTATCATAAATTGAATTGCATTATCTGATTTGAATGAATTTTTATCAATTTGTTCAGGAGTAAAAATAAAAATAGGAATAACATTATTACTATTTTTAATTGCTTCAATTAATCCAGAATTATCTGTTAATCTGAAATCTCTTCTAAATATAAATATAGTATTATTATACATTAATTAATATAATATTATAATTTTAAGCTTTTTTTAAACCAATATTTGCAGCATATGAATCAAAACAATTAAATTTTCTTTCAAATTTATTAAATTTAATTGTTTTCATATTATTTTCAATAACACTTTTAATTTCTTTTCTACATAGTGGACAATTTTGAATTTTATTTTTTACAAAACATTTTTTACACATAATCTGATGTTTACAATCCTTAAAAATAATATCTCTAAACATTGTTACACAAATCATACAATTTTTTGTATTATTTTCTGTATAAGCAATTTTTAAATTATGTTTATAATTAGATACTTCATTAACATTAAAATTTAGATTATAAATTATATCAGGATAAATATCAATTTCTAAAAGTTTTCTTTTATCATCTATACTTTTATCTTCATTAAAATCAGAAATTATACTTGTTCCACCAAAACTCCAAAAATCAATAATTCTAATTTTTCCAATTATTTTTTGTTTATAATTTCTTTTATCATTAGATTTTTTATTATTAGGAATAAACATTAATATACATTGAATTCTAGAAATTGAATTAATATTTGAAGATATTGTTATGTCTTCTAATTTTTCTCTTTCCGTTAAATCATTTAATTCACTTACAGTAAAATTATCAAATACATGTAAATCATTTAATTCATGTCTTCCTATAAATAATGGTTCATTAGGATTAATATTCATTGATCCAAACTTAGAAGATATAATCATTTTCCGTTTATCATTTATATTATCATTTTCTTTTGATTCTATTTGTGCTCCAGGTTTTAGACAATTATTATTATCATCATTATCTTCTTGTTTAACTTCTTTTGATGCTATTGGTGCTTCAGGTTTTAGAAGATTATTATTATCACCATCTTTATTAATATTTTCCATTTCTTTTTTTACTATAGATTTAATTAATTTTTTAACATTATTAGCATTACCTTTATTAAATTCCTCTAAATATATATCTCTAAAATTTTTTATAATTTCTTTATCATTATCATCAGTTTTTCCAGATTTAAAAGTTCCTGACATAGACATAACTGATCTTTTTAATTTTTCATTTTTTTCTTGTATAAATTGCATAAACATATTTCCATAATAAAAAAATAATTAATTTTCAATTTTTTATATAAAAAGTAAAAAAAATAGTAATATTTAAAAAATTTTTTTCTAGTAAATATTAATGGAAAATTTAATTGAAAAAACAGGAAGTTTGTTGTTACTAGCAATGTATATTTTTTCTGGAGTAAATAAAATATTAACTTTTAATCAAACAAAAAAAGCAATTGAAAGTCGATTTTTTATAAAATTACCAAAGTTTATGTATTCATTAGCTTTAATTGGGGTTATTATATTATTGACCGCAGGATCAAGTATTGTTTTATATTCAGTATTTACAGAAGATTTATTAATGATCTCTTCAATACTTATAGTTTGTTTTATAATATTTACTATTATGGCTACTTTAATGTTTCATTATCCTTCAGAAAAAGAAAAATATCATTTTATGAAAAATACAAGTATAATAGGAGGTTTTTTAATCTTGTTGAGTAGTTTTATCAGAAGACTTGATGTTTTCTAAAGTATAATTCTCAGTATTAAAATAATTAAGTTTATTGCATATATACCCTAAAGGGTTTTTAACATTATCATAAACATTATCAATAAAATCTATATGTTCACTCATTTTTTTACAATTTTGTGTAACATCCTTATCTATTTTATCGATAATTAAATCAACTTTTGAATTAAGATTATTCATATTAATTTTTAAATCACTTATTTCATTTTCTAATTTTAATAAAATTTTTAAAATTTTATCTTCATTTTCCATTAATAAATTTTATATAATTATTTATTTGAATTAACTTTAGAAATTTTACAGAAATTTTTTTTCTTATAATATTTAATGAATTTAAAGTTAATTATTTTAGTTATAGTTTTTTTGTTATTGAATAAACAAGAAAGTTTTTTTGAAAGTAAAAAAGAAAGTTTTTCTGAAACTATGATTAGTTTTCAAGATTTTATGGATAATCATTACGGAAAAATATTTTCAGGAAAAGGATATGATAGAGTTAATAGAAATGCTGCTGGATTTAGATTTTTCAAATACTTTATGAAAAATCTTATTAAAGATGAAAATACTTTTGATTATTACAATAAATTTTATTGTGCTGTAAGTGGATCAATTGTTAATCCTAATCGATCAAATAATTTTTCTATTATAAAAATGAAAGATATTAATGGAAAAAGTGTAGTCGGAAGATATTATAGATGTTGTACTCCTTGTTTATCTGATATTGTTAAATATGCAAGAGTTGTTAAAACAGAAATAAGTGTAAAAGGTAAAACTTTCTTTAGAAATTTAATTACAATTGGTGATCCTTGTATGAACATTACAAAGTTTATTGATCAAAGGAGTAAAGAACCATTAATAAGTGGTTTAGATAAGAGAGCATTTAATTGTTCTAATGGTTTTGATAACGATGGTTTAACATCTTTAGGATTAAGAGTAGCAAATGGTCAACTTACTGAAGATAATGGTAGATTAGTTATCGGTGCTTTATTACCTTTAACAGAAGAAGATGATGCATCAAGAGCTTTTACAGGTTGTGAAGATAAAATAAGAACATGTTCACATCCAGAAATTGTTAATCATTTAGGAGGTATGGGTGATATTTTTGTAGAAATGGCTCAAGTTCATCAACCAACTCATGATAAAAAATTATTAAAAAAATGTAAATGTAAATCATGGTATAAAGATAATAGAGTTGAAGATAGATTAAAACAAGTTGTAGATAATGGTCTAAGAAGAGGAAAGTATGGAAAAGAATTATATGATTTAGAAGGAAAATATGATGAAGATTCACAAATGAAAAGAAAAGAAATAGAAAAGAAAATAAAAGATGAAACAAAAATAAGTATAATGGAAAACAGGAAATATTTGGGATTATGAATTAAAAATATTATCTATATTTAATTCATTTATTATATTTTTTACACATTTTTTCTAATTTTTTTGATTTCATTAATGGAAATAATATTTCTTCATAATATTTTGGTGATAAAACCTGTACTACCTTATCATCTCTTCTTTTAAATAATAAGTAAATATCTTCAACTCCATTATTATATTTTTTATAATAGAATTTATTTTTAAAGAATTCACAATAATCACTTGAACAACAGACAGATACATAGAATTTCATTGAATTTGTATTATCTTTATTTGGAATTCTTATTTTTGATGTAGAAATTGATGGACTATATCTCATTTGAGCACACATTTCATGTGTAACTCTTATTAGATTTTTTAAAGATAAATTTGATATACCATCAATTATTTCAATAGTTTTGCTATCACCAAATTTACATAATACTGTTTTAATATCTGAATCTGATGAAGTTGGATATTTTTTTAGTTCTTCACAATCTTTAAAATATTCAACTTGATTTTTACTTCCACAATATTCTTTGTAAAACATTGATTGTAATTCAGGATTGTTTTTTGCTAAAGAACAATATTTATTTTTAAGATTTTTTTTTGATTCAGATGACACATTTCTTTTACTGCATTGCTTAACTAATTCATCTAAACCTACACTAGCTTGATTTGCAACCTTTCTTTCTTCTCCATTCCATAGTTGCCACATTCCTGGTTGCTCTCTATTAAATGCATTAAAATATCTGGTATCAAAAACACTTTCTGGTATAGCATCACAAACTAATTCATTATCGCTACTATATGCATTATTTTTATTTATTTTATCATTATTATCTAATTCAAATTTACCTTGTTGTTGTTTTGCCTTAAAATTAGCCCAAGCACCTAAACACATACAATGATTTTTTCCTTTTCTATCTGATGACCAATTAGATCCTTGACCTGTATGTCTAGCAAAGTTTTTGCTTGTATCGGTAACATCAAAACAAATTTGATGAACTCCTCCACCTTTTTCTGAACAAAATCCATCATAATCCCAAGATCCACGTCTATCTGAAGTGTCTCTATAATTGCAATTAATCAATGGTTCTCCGTAAATATTTTTTAAAAATTTGTGGTTAATTTTTGAAGAGAAATTTTCTTTTTTTTTTAAATTAAATATTAAAAAAACTATACATAAAATAATTAAATTATTCATATAAATACTTTAGAAATTTATTTTTTTTTTTTTGTATTAATATGATAAGTTCCAATTAAAGAATATAACATTAAATCATTTTCAGAATTATCATTTATTTTATCTTCTATATTTTTATTTTTTGGAGGATTTCCACATAATTCTCCACCACATGAATCATGAGTTGCATAATCACTTTTTATTCCAGTCTTATCATAATCTATATTCCATCGTCCTAATTTAACAGGTTCTTTTTTCTTAAAAATTGAGAATTTTCTTTTATTTATTTTTATCTTTTTAATAAAATTCATTATAATATACTTTAAATATAATTTATATTTAATTCAATTTTTGTTATAAATTAAATAAATTACTTAAAGATTCTTTATATTATATAATATTATGAAAAATAAAGAAGTCGACAAAGAAATTTGTTATAATGATAGTGTTTTATCTGTTAAAGATAAACATGTTTATAAGATTAATAAAAATTTATTTAAGTGTTATTTAAAGAAAAATAATTTAGATAATATTTTAAAAATAGAAGATATAAAATTATTATTAAAATTATGTGTTAGAAAATTGCAAAATAAGAAAAAATATGTTAAAAGATTATATGATGAATTTGTTTTGATTAATTATTTTGGTTTTACAAAAGTATTTTTACAAGTTTATGAAATATTAGAATTAGCAGGAGATATACCTCATATAATTAGAGGTTCATCTGGATCATGTTTGCTATGTTATTTATTGGCTATTACTGATATTGATCCAATAAAAGAAAAGATATGTTTATCAAGATTTATGCATAAGGAAAGACAATCTATTCCGGATATTGATATAGATTTTCCGCATAATTTACGAGACGAAATTTATTTAAAAGTTTTCAGTAAATGGAAAGATAAGGTTGCTAGAATTTCAAATCATATCATGTATAAAGAAAAATCTGCTTTAAGACAGGCAATTAGAGAAGAAGGTTATAATAAAATGATTAGAAGAGATTTTAAATTAGAAGATATATTTTCAGATTATGAACAGATTGATCGTGTAAAAAAAAGATCATATGAATTATTAAATAATTTTAGATGTTATTCATTACATTGTGGTGGTATTATAATTTTTCCAAATAAAGTTCCAGATAATTTAGTGTTGAAAGATTTTGATATAAAAGATGGAAAAACAGGTAAACAAATATGGATGAACAAAAATCAAGTTGAAGATGCTGATATGATTAAAATAGATTTATTATCAAATAGAGGTATGAGTCAGTTACTAGATATTAGTAAGAAGAAAATGATTGATTATGATAAAAGTGACAGAATTGTTTATAAAGTTTTTTCAGATGGTTTAAATCTTGGTTTGACTCAAGCAGAATCTAGAGGAATGCGGAAAATTTTAATGACATTAAAACCAAAAAATATTAATGAATTAGCTATTGCTTTAGCGTTAATAAGACCTGCTGCATCTCGTAATTATCAAAAATCAGCATTTCTCAGAGATTATTCAATTTTTGATAATAAAAGTAATAGATATAAGTACATAATATTTGATGATGATGCTACTATATTTATTAAGAATATGTTAAATTGTAATGAATCGATTGCTGATAATATTAGAAGAGTTTTTTCAAAAAATAAATTTAAGGAAAAGGCACAATTTAAAAGATTGCTTTTTAAACAATTTAGAAATAAAAAGAAAGTAGAAAAAATATATGAACAATTAGAACAATTACGATATTATTCATTTTGTAAATCACATGCTTATTCTTATGCTAACATGGTATATTGTTTAGCTTATCACAAGCATTATAATCCAAAGAAATTCTGGATAGCAACCTTAAATAATTGTAATAGTAGTTATAGAAAGTGGGTTCATTTTAGAGAAGCTAAAAAATCCGGAATAAAATTAACATTAGGTAGAAAACCCTGGTATTTTGTTAATAATGAACTAAGATCTGATAAATCAATTTATCCGTTATTTAATAATTCTGTCCAACAATATTTTGATTATGGTTATTGGGTAGCTGATAATTTTTTACCAAATATGTATTATGAAGAATATTGGACAAAATTAACAAAACGTCATAAAAAAGCAGCAACTGAAAAATTTATTATAAAAAGTGACGATCAAAAAAATATTTTATATGCTAAATTTCGTGGTTTAATAGCAACAGGTAGAGTTTTCAGAAAAGAAAATAATAAAGGTTTCTTAACTTTTATTACTATAGCATCTGATGATGGTGTCTATCATGATTTAGTTGTTTATGGAGCCAAAAAAATATCTAAAATGGTTTGCATAAGTGGATATGGAAAAGTTAAAGATGATGGGTCTTGTAGATATATAGACGTTTTAAAATTTACTTCGGATAGATTATAATTTATAAAATATTAATTATAATATATCATAATGAAAAATGTTTTAAGTTTAGAAAATTTAGTTGACGCAAAAATTATATGCAGACCTTCTAAAACAAATAAGTCTCCATATTTAGCAGATATTGAATTAAATCCAAATCAGATAGAGATGGCACATTCACCCGCTTTAGGTTTATCAGGATTAATATGTTCAGGTGCAAAGGTTAGAGTTAAGCCAATTATATGTGATCCAAAATCAAAAAGATGTTCAAAGTATACAATAGAAAAAGTATTAGTTGAAGAAAAAGAAATTAAAAGAACAGGTAAAACTTGGGTTGGTGCAAATCCAGTTAGAGCTAATACAATTTTTAGACAAACTATTGATAAAAAATTATTTGGTAAATTGAAAGATATAACAATAACAAATCGAGAATTTTCTATTTTAGATAGTAGATTAGATTTCAAAGGTAATGATAATAATAATAATGATGTATTTATTGAAGTTAAAAATGTTCCACTAACTGATTATCATATTGATTCGATTCCGGAAAATAGAAAAGTATTTTATTCAACTATCGAAAAAAAAAAATATAAAAGAGTTGGCGTTTTTCCAGATGGTCAAATAAAACCTGGAAATGTTTTAGTTTCTCCTAGAGCATATAAACATTTATTAACTCTAGAAAAATTATCAAAAAGAAAGAATACCAGATCTATATTAATTTATGTTTTACAAAGATCAGACTGTTCTGCATTTATACCAAATTATATAAAAGATCCAAAATATTCAGATAAATTGTATGAAATTAAAAATAAAGGTTCTGTTGAGATATATGTTTTATCTTATAAATGGAGAGGAGATAAATTATATTTTAATAAAGAACTTGAAATATTAGATAAAAATGATTTTTACAATTATGGTAAGAAGAAAAAGATGAAGAAAAAGATGAAGAAGAAATAATATTATTCAATATTTAATTTTTTTTCAAACCATAATATAATTGCATATATAAATACTAGTAAAATAACATCATATACCATTGAGCTCTTACCTACAGTATGAAACCAAATTGAGAAAAAATTTTTTGTTACTGGTGAATTTGTAAAATATATATAAAATCCTCCTGTGATTAAGGCTGTGGTTGCACCAATAGTTAATAACTTTTTTTTGGTATCTTTTATTTTTAAATAATCAATTATATAATTACCTATAATAAAATATACAATAATAAAAAAGAAATCTAATGGTACATTATTAGTAAAATTTTCAATATAATATTTAGTTACTATTTCTTTGTTTCCTGTAACTTTATGTGGAATTTCTAATAAATAAGTAATTATAAATAAACCAACACTAATTGATATTAAATATATAATTATTTGACTTTTCAATTTATTCATTATAATAGAATATAAAATATTTAAATAAAATATTTTATAAATTAAAAAATTTAAAGATTATATATATAAGCTACATATTTTTAAGTGTAGGAAAACTGTATCTAAATTTCCATAATTTTTTTTTATTCTTTTTCAAAAATCCATTATATAATTCATTCCATTTAACAGACCAATCACCTTTTTTGTAATCACTCATTTTTAAAATATAATTACTTGAAGTAACATATGGTTTTCTCATAGTTTTTCCTCCTGTACAAAAAAATACCATATCAAGAACATTTTGATACATCACCCATTCATAAGAATCACATGAGAATTCCATAAACCATTTAAATCCTTCTTTAGGTGATATTCCTGATATGTTCATAAAATTTCCAACAAACATTAATCTGCCAATATGATGAATGTAACCAGTATCAAAACCAGATTTTATTAAATCATCAACTGGTGGTATTCCTAACTCTCCGGTGTACCATTTTTTGTTTAATTTCTTTTTATTACCTATATAATTAACATCCCAATCTACATAAATATATGTGTATCTTTGATATTCTCTCCAAAATAATTGTCTTAAAAATCCTTCAAAAGAATTAAGAGGAACTTTTGATTTAATTTTTTTAAGATCTTCTATTATTTCTGTAGGATTTAATAAACCTATATTTATACTTGTTGATAGTAAAGAATGGTACATATAATATTCTCCTTGTTTTACAAAATCTTGATATGGTCCAAAATTATTAATTCTTTTTTTAAAAAAATCTTTCAACCATTTCTTTGCAGTTTTATGTCTAATTGGAAATATAAAATTATCTGTATTACCATAGTTTTTTGAAAAATTTTTATTTACATATTTTATAGCTTCATCTATGTATTTTTTATCTTTTTTATTTGAAGGAATTTCTGGTATTTTAATACCATCTTTATATCTTTCTCTATTCATTTTATCTTTAGATTTTAAGTCTGGATATAAATTTAATTCTTTTTTTGACCACATGTAAAAATTTGTAAACATAAATTTATCTGTTTTTTCTCTATATTTTTCATAAATTTTTTTATTTAATATAAAATTTGGAGTTTCTATCATTTCTCCTTTTATTTTCATTTTGTTTATAGGATCAAAATAAGTAAAATCTTTTTTTGGTAATTTTTTATTAAATTCTAAATATTGTACTTTAAATTTTTTCTTTTTGAGATAATCAAAATAGTATTTCATTGAAGCACGGTGTAATATTAATTTTTTTTTATTGAAATTGTATTTAGTAAAAAAATCAGGATGTTCGTAGATCAAATACTCAAATTTATTATTTAAATATTTTTTTTCAAAAAGTTGATTTGGTAGAATTAAAAATGATTCCATTAATATAATATATAAAATAGTTTATAACTTTATATATTATTATTAGTTATTTTTTTGTAGATACTTTTCTAGGTTCCCACAATTTATTTCTATTTCTGAACTATTGAGAAATTAAAATTAATCATGCAAAAATTAAATTATGATAATATCGTAAATACCAAAATATTAATCCTAAAATTGTGTCTATTAATAAAAATATCCATGAGAAATTTTCTTTTTTGAATGTGTAAATTGAAAATAGTAAATACAAT
>MDTB01020944.1_pt1 | contig 10492 bp, 13 predicted proteins | sample 811161 | NCBI WGS metagenome assembly MDTB01 (sample SAMN05326650, study PRJNA326480) | marine metagenome | isolation source: seawater | place: Mediterranean Sea | collected 2009
AAAAGGAAAAAAGGATTAAGCAAATCACTACTTGATCAAATTGATGGTATAGGAAAACAAAGAAAAAGGTCATTACTAAATCACTTTGGATCAGCTAGATCAGTAGAATCAGCAAGTTTAGAGGATTTAAAATCAGTAGAAGGTATTGAAGATAATATAGCAAAAAAGATATATGATTACTTTCACGAATAAACATGAAATTTAAAATTCCAAATATTTTAACGATAGGAAGAATAATTATAGTTCCTATTTTTGTGTTTACTTTTTTTCTTCCAGGATTTTTTGGTGATTTAATCCCATTCTTCTTATTTGTGTTAGCAAGTTTTACAGATTATTTGGACGGCCTTCTTGCTCGTATATTTAAAGAGGAGTCTAAACTTGGGGAGTTATTGGATCCAATAGCTGATAAAATTCTAGTTTCGACTGCTCTTCTTCTTTTAATTATGAGTGGAACGATAAAAAACTTTGAGGTTATTGCGGCTATCATTATTATCACCAGAGAAATTATAATATCAGGTTTAAGAGAATTTTTGGCTAAAGGAAGTATATCTATGCCAGTAACAAGTCTATCGAAATTAAAAGCCTTTATTCAAATGTTTGCTATAGCAGTTCTGCTAACTGGAGAATTTGGAAACAAAATAATTAATTTTCAAGACTACAATGCTCAAACTATAGGTATTATTCTTTTGTGGTTATCTGCAGCCTTAACTTTATATACAGGATATGGCTATATAGTTAAAGGTATTGATCATGCTTTAAGTGAAGATGATAAATCTTAAGCAGCAGATTTTTTTCTTACTATAACCTGATAGCTATCACTTAGATTTTTTATTAAATCGCAAACTTTAAATTCATTTTTATCAATTTGAGATACAGGTGTAATTTCCGCTGCTGTACCAGTTAAAAAACATCCAACAAAATTGCTCATTTCCTCTGGAGAAATTTTTCTCTCGTGCACCTTAATATTTTTTGACTTTGCGATTTCTATAACTGCTCTACGTGTAATACCGTCAAGAAATGAGTCTGGAATTGGTGTGTGTAATTGTCCATCTTCAGATTTGAAAAATATATTTGCTCCTGTTGCCTCAGCAATATTTCCTTCAAAATCTAACATTAAAGAATCGGTGAATCCTTGAGCTTCGGCTTCATGCTTTGATAGTGTACATATCATATATAACCCAGCAGCTTTGGTGTCCCAAGGTATAGTATTTGGAGCTGGCCTTCTCCATTTTGAAATATTTAATTTAATTCCTTCAACTTTTAATTTTGGATCAAAGTAAGATCCCCACTCCCAAGTAGCTATAGCAACATGAGTTTTATTTTTTTGTGCCGAAATTGCCATCATTTCGCTTCCTCTCCAAATTACGGGTCTGACATATCCATTTTTAACTTTTTGAATGTTAACTATATTCTTACAAGCTTTGTTAATCTCTTCTTGGCTGTAGGGCATCTTAATTCCCATTCTTTTTGCTGAATAGAATAACCTTTCTGTATGTTCTTCTAATTTAAATATTTCACCATCATAAACTCTCTCTCCCTCAAATACACAACTAGCATAATGAAGACCATGATTGAGCACATGAATTTGAGCGTCTTCCCAATTAACAGCTTTGCCGTCAAACCAAATTTTACCAGCTCTTTTATCGTAAGGTATCATTTCCATAGAAAAAAATAATATATCTTTTTTTTTGTTTTAAAAAAGTATATTTCTTAATAGAATAAGTCAATATAGCTGACCAATTATGAAAGACTTACTTTATCTTAAAGATGATCAAATTAAAGACTTCATACAACTATTGTACTACGCATACAGAGAGACTTATTCTGATCCTAAAGAAATATTATCTCAGAGATTTTTCGGTGCCGCTCACTTAAGAACATTAAATCTGATAGAAAGCAATCCAGGTATCAATTTAGGAGAACTAATATATAAGCTTAAAATTACTAAACAAAGTATTAATAGAGTAATAAGAGACTTAATAAAATCTAAAATGATTAAGCAACTTAAGGATGATACGGATACTCGAAAAAAGAGATTATATTTGGATAAAGAAGGAAAAGTTTTTTTTGAGACAGTATATAAAAAACAAAAAAGAAGAATATTTAATGCTCTTAAAAATTCAGAGCCAGAGTCGGTGATTAAATTTAAAGAGGTTTTAAATAAAATTATAAATGGATAGCTTAACTCATATATTAGTAGTAGATGATGATGATAGAATTAGAAGTCTTCTAAAAGAATACCTAAATGACAATAATTTAATGGTTTCTACTGCTCAAAATTCCGATGAGGCAAAAATAAAATTAAACCATTTTAAATTTGATTTAATAGTCTTGGATGTAATGATGCCAGGACAAAATGGATATGAGCTTACTAAAGAGATAAAAAAATATAATAACACCCCCATAATACTTCTTACTGCTAAAGGAGAAGTTGAAAATAGAATTAAAGGCTTGGAACTAGGGGCAGATGATTACATTGGAAAACCTTTTGAGCCTAAAGAACTTTTACTCAGAATAAAGAATATTATCTCAAAAAAAACAAAAATAGATCATAAAAAAAAAATATTTTGTCGGTAAGGCTGTTATAGATTTAAATAAAATGTTAATTGAATTAAATAGTAATCAAAGAAAAATTAATGTAACTGAAAAGAAAATTTTAATGGAAATGTTATTAAATCCAGGAAAAACATATTCTAGATTTCAAATAGGACAGTTATCTGGGATACAACAAGAAAGATCTATAGATGTTATGATTACACGTTTAAGACAAAAAATTGAAATCGATCCTAAAAATCCTAAATATTTGCAAACTATAAGGGGCTCAGGCTATGTTCTCTGGATTGAATAGTTTTTTAAAAAAAATTTTACCTAAAGGATTATTTTATAGATCTTTAATAATCGTTGCGGCTCCAGTTATATTATTGCAACTAATAGTTACAATTGTATTTTTTGATAGTATCTGGATAAAAGCAAACAAAGGTATGACAAGATCGTTAGTGGGGGAAATTAAAACACTTAGCGATGTTTATAGTACAGAAAATAAAAAACAAATTGATTATATAACGAACGTATATAAAGAAAACTTTGATTATGTTATAAACTCTATAAGTACGTCTTTTCCAGAGGATATTTATGAAAGAAGATTTAGTCCTATGGATAGATCTTTAAGACGTGAACTTAAATCTACTTTCGGCAATGGTAACTATTGGTTTAATACTGTAAAATATATAGATATTGTTGAAGTGAGAGTAAAACTAGGTGATAAAAATCTACAATTTTTCTTCCCTAAAGAAAGAATAGCCACTTCATCAGTTAGAGTATTTGTTTTATGGGTAACTTTACCTTCAATAATTTTAATATTGATAGCTATTCTTTTTTTAAAAAATCAGACTAGACCTATCACTAACCTTGCAAAAGCTGCTCAAAGATTTGGAAAGGGAGATTATATAAATGAATTTAGGCCATCAGGAGCGAGAGAAATTAGGAATGCTGCATATGAGTTTGATAGAATGGCAAAAAGAATTAACAGACATTTAAACCAAAGATCAGAAATGCTTTCTGGAATTAGTCATGATTTACGAACTCCATTAACCAGACTAAAACTCCAACTAGCAATGATTGGTGATAAAGATATTTCCAAAAATATGTCTAAAGATATAGATGAAATGGAAAATATGTTAAATGACTATCTGCAGTTTGCAAAAACACAGGTTAAAGAGAGAACTGAAAAAATGATTTTGGGTGACATTTTTCTGTCAATAAAAAATAAAATTAATAATTCAATGTTAAAGATTAAAATTGAAAGTGAAATTTCTTTGTATGGTAGAAAAAACGCTCTGGAAAGATGTTTTGTTAATATAATTAATAATGGTTTAACTTATGGAGATAAAGTAGAAGTTGCAGTTCAAAAAAGTTCTAATAGGGCTGTAATTCTTATAGATGATAACGGTCCAGGGATACCAACTGAGCATTTTAGAAACGTATTTAAACCATTTTTTAGACTAGACCAAAGTAGAAGTTTAAATAAGTCTGGTGTTGGCCTTGGATTGGCGATAGTTGAAGATATAGTTAATTCGCATGGCGGCAATATTCAATTGTCATCTAGTCTTATGGGTGGGCTTCAAGTTAAGATTTCTTTGCCTTTTTAATTTTTTTTAATTTTTTGAGTTCTATATCTTGTTTTTCAACCAATTTTTTTAGTGCATCAAAATCTTCTCTTGATACTAAGTCTAGTTGATCAATAAGATTATCTTTCTTAAACTTAAAACTGGTTATTAATTCTTTTTTAATATCATTAGCTGTCAAAATTCCAGTTTCAAGCAAAGTTGATAAGGTCTTTAATATTTTTTCTTTATCGGACACAATATATCTTATTTGATAAGTAAAATTATTTCAATTATGTTATTAATTCTATTATGTATATTCATAATTTAGATCCCGTAATTATAGACTTTGGTATCATATCTTTAAGATGGTATTCGTTGGCATATCTGGTCGGATTAGTTTTTGGATGGTGGTATGGAAAGAAGCTTATTTTATTGATAAATAAAAAAACTAACAAGGACAATAAATTAAATTTATTTGATGACTATATTACTTACATCGTAATTTCAATAATAATTGGTGGTAGATTAGGATATATTCTGTTTTATAATTTAAATTATTTTGTTTCAAATCCCATTGAAATATTCTTTATTTGGAATGGTGGTATGTCATTTCATGGAGGCCTTTTAGGAATAATTATTGCCACTATAATTTTTTCTAAAAAAAATAACTTCGACAACTTGATTCTTTTAGATGTTGTTGCATGTGTTGCTCCAGTTGGGATATTTTTTGGCAGGATTGCAAATTTTATCAACGGTGAACTCTTTGGAAAGCCAACAGATTTACCTTGGGCAGTAATTTTTCCTTTGGTAGACAATCAAAAAAGACATCCTTCGCAAATTTATGAAGCTTTTTTTGAAGGCGTGTTGTTATTTATAATTTTGAATTTCTTAATAAGAAAAACTAATTTTATTAAAGGTAAAATTGCAGCTTTATTTTTAATATTTTACTCTATTTTTAGATCTGTATCTGAAGTTTATCGAGAACCTGATATTCAAATTGGATACATCTTTAATTATTTTAGTATGGGATCTCTGTTAAGTTTTTTAATGTTGGTTTCTGGAGTTATAATGTACATTAAGCTTAAATGACTAACCAAACATTATCTATAGATAAATTTATTGAGGTTGCTCTATATGATAAAAAAAATGGGTATTATTCAAAACAAAATCCATTTGGTATGACAGGTGACTTTGTTACTGCTCCTTTGATCTCACCACTCTTTAGTGAAATAATTTGTATTTGGATTATTTCTTTTTGGGTAAAAGTTGGAAAACCTAAAAACTTTTCCTTTGTCGAGTTAGGACCGGGAAATGGTGCTTTTTGTAAAACTTTTTGCAGGGTTTTAAAAAGATTTCCGGAACTAAATAAATCAATAAAAATTTACATGTTAGAAAAAAGTGAAAAGTTAATTAAAGTCCAAAAAAATTTAATCAGCAATAAAAAAGTAATCTGGATAAAGAGTTTAAATCAAATTAAAACAGGTCCAGTTCTTTTTTTTGGTAACGAATTTTTTGATTCTATTCCTATTAAACAATTTAAAGTAAAAAACTCTAAAATATACGAAAAATTTATACAGCTGAGTGATGGAAAATTTAAAAAGTTTCTATTTAAAAAGACTACAAAAAAGAAAATTAAAAAACTTGCTGGATTAAACTTGATCAAAAAAAAAGGAATAATTGAGTATCCTGAGACTGGTTTAAAAATGTTGGATATAATTACTAATAAAATTCAAAAATTCAAAGGTGGAATTTTATTAATAGATTACGGGTATACAAACTCTGAAGGCAAAGATACTCTTCAATCAGTAATGTCTCATAAGAAAAATATTTACTACAAGAATATAGGAAAATCAGATATCACCTATTTGGTGAATTTTAAACTTTTAAAAAAATTTTTTACAAAAAAAAAACTTTATTCAAACAAAATTGTTAATCAAAATTTCTTTTTAAAAAGATTGGGAATAATAGAAAGAGCTGAAAATTTATGTAAAGAAAAAAGTTTTAAAGAGAAATCAGACCTTTATTATAGGCTTGAAAGACTTTTGAGTGAAAAAAAAATGGGCAAGTTATTTAAAGTAATTTTTGCAACTAATAAAAAATTGAAGTTTAGCCTTGGATTTAAATAATGTTTTATTCAAAAAAATTAAAGAAATTTAAAAAAATTAATCATTGTTTTTTTACAAGAAAAGGAGGTTTCTCCAAAGGTATTTATAGAAGTCTGAATTGTGGCCAAGGCTCTAGAGATAATCAAAAGTATGTAAATAAAAATCTTAATTTTGTTTCAAATAAAATGAACATTAAACGTAAAAAGTTAATATTAATGTATCAAACACATAGCAATAAGGTAATTGTAATAAATAAAAAAAATAAAAATTTAGTTAAATTTCACTCTGATGCGATCATAACTAGTATTAAAGGAATAGGCCTAGGAGTCGTGACGGCTGATTGCGTACCTATAATCCTGTACGATAAAAAAAATCAAATTGTTGGATGTGTTCACGCTGGTTGGAAAGGTGCTTCCTCTGGAATAATTGAAAATACGATTAAAAAATTTAAAAAACTAAATTTAAAAAATCAAATTTATGCTGCAATTGGTCCTTGTATTGGCAGTAAAAGCTACGAGGTTGATAAAAATTTTTATAGAAAGTTTATTTCTAAATCAAAAAAAAATAGAATTTACTTTAAAACTAAAAATCAAATGAAGAAATTATTTAATTTAAGAAAATATGTTAATGATAAGTTAGTTAAATATAATATAATAGTAGATCATATTAATAAGGACACTTTTAGAGAAAGAAATAGTTTTTTTAGCTATCGTAGGTCTCAAATTTTAGGAGAAAGTGATTATGGACGATGTATATCTGTAATTAGTTTGACAAAGTTTAGCCAAAATTAATCATTATGTTAAAAATTGTTAAAGCTCTTTAACGTAAAAACTTCAACAACAACTTGACTATGAAACAGCTGGAAATGGTATAAAAATAATTGTATAACTAATAACATTTCATGAAAATTTTATCAGGAACTAGTAATTTAAAACTCAGCAAGGAAATCTCAAAACAACTTAGGTTAAAACTTGTAAATACAAATATTAAAAGATTTTCTGATGGGGAAATTTATATTGAAATTAATGAGAACATAAGAGGAAATAGTGTTTTTGTAATTCAATCAACCTCCAATCCTGCTAATGACAATCTAATGGAGTTATTGCTTTGTATTGATGCTCTTAGAAGATCTTCAGCCAAAAATATAACTGCGGTTATTCCGTACTACGGATACGCAAGACAAGATAGAAAAGTTGTACCTAGAACATCAATTTCGGCAAAGGTTGTTGCAAATTTAATTACAAATGCTGGAGCGAGTAGAGTTGTTACTGTAGATTTGCATGCTGGTCAAATTCAAGGATTTTTTGACATGCCAGTAGACAACCTTTTTACAACCCCTTTGTTTGCAAGGTATATAAAAAAGAAATTAAAAAATAAAAAATTAATTTGCGTTTCACCTGATGTTGGTGGAGTTCAAAGAACGAGAGGTCTTGCTACTAAAATAAAAGCAGATTTAGCAATTATAGATAAAAGAAGACCCAGACCGGGTAAATCACAAGTTATGAACATTATCGGAGATGTCAAAGGCAAAACTTGTATTATAGTTGACGATATAATTGATAGCGGTGGAACGATAATCAATGCAGTAGATGCTTTAAAGAAAAGTGGGGCAACGGAAGTTTACGTCTTCATTACACATGCGGTATTAAGTGGTGATGCTTCAAATAAAATTAAAAAGTCTAAAATAAAAAAACTTATAATAACTGACACAATCGACAATTCACAAAAAATAAAAAATAACAACAAAATTGAGGTAATATCTATCTCGTCTCTTATGGCTGAAGCAATTAAAAGAATTTCAAACTCAACTTCGGTGTCAGATTTGTTTAATTAACACTTGTTTTATTTTCAAAGTTGAGTTAAATAACCTCTTCAAATTAATACTGTTTATGATTAATATTAAAGCTAGCAAAAGAGATAAATCTACTACGGGTTATACCAATAAACTTCGTTTAGATGGTTTCATTCCAGCTATCCTCTATGGAGGAAAAGTTGCTAATGAGAAAATATCTATAGCAAAAAAAGATGTTAAAAATTTTATACAAAGTGAGTCTTTCCTATCCACTGTCTTTGAAATTGATTTAAATGGAAAAAAAGAAAAAGTACTACCTAGAGATGTAGCTTATCATGTAACTACGAATGAACCTATTCACCTAGATTTAATGAGAATAGTTTCGGGAACCAAAATTGTTATAGAAATTCCTGTGAAATTTAAAAATAATAGTGAGTCTCCTGGTTTAAAAAGAGGCGGAGTTTTAAATATAGTTAGACGTAAAGTTGAATTAAGATGTCCGGCAGATAATATACCTGAAGATATAATTATAGATTTAACTGGTACAGATATTGGAACTAGTATTAAGATATCTTCTGTAAAACTTCCAGAAAACGTAATTCCGGTTATCTCGGACAGAGACTTCGTTATAGCAACTGTTGCAGCGCCAACAATTATCAAAGAACCTGAGAAACCAGCTGAAGTAGAAGGAGCAGAAGGAGCAGAAGGCGAAGCGTTGGCTGAAGGTGGAGAAACTGCAACTGAAACATCGGGCAAAGCAAGCGATCCAGCAAAAAAGGATGAAAAAGGAAAAGAAGCTACTGCTGAAAAAAAACCCACTGAAAAAAAACCTGCTGATAAAAAATCTGCAGAGAAGAAATAAATAATATGCTTTTACTCGTTGGATTGGGAAATCCTGGGCCGAATAGTGAGAATAACCGACACAATATAGGTTTTAAAATAATTGATGCTATCAACGCTCATTTTAAACTTTCAAAGCAAAAACCTAAATTTAAAGGTTTGTTAACTACCGGGAACATAGAGTCAAAAAAAGTTTACGCAATAAAACCCTTAACGTTCATGAATAATTCTGGAACTGCTATAAAAGAGTTAATAGATTACTTTAAGATAGACGCTAAAGATGTAATAGTTTTTCATGATGATCTTGATATTGATTTTGGGAAAGTAAAAGCTAAAGTGGGTGGCACAAGCGCCGGCCATAATGGAATTAAATCTATAGATAAGTTTATTGGCACTGATTACTCTAGAGTCAGAGTTGGGATTGGTCATCCTAAAGAAAAAAAAATAGTGAGTAGACATGTTTTAGAAGATTTTAAAGATGACGAAGACGAAAAAATTAAAGAAATAACAGAAAATATTGTAAAACTAGTTCCCGCTTTAATTGAAAAAAAAATAGACTTATTTTCGAGCAAAGTTAATCAAAATCTCAATGGGGTTTAAATGTGGAATAGTCGGTTTGCCAAATGTGGGCAAGTCAACACTTTTTAACGCGTTAACTGCTACTAAAAACGCTGAAGCCGCTAACTTTCCTTTTTGTACAATTGATCCAAATATAGGGATTGTAGAAGTCCCCGACAGTCGGTTAGATACATTATCAGATCTATCAAGCTCTAAAAAAAAAATTTACGCTACAATTACTTTTGTTGATATAGCGGGATTAGTAAAAGGAGCCTCAAAAGGTGAAGGTCTAGGAAATAAATTTTTATCCCACATAAGGGAAGTTGATGCTATTATTCATCTAGTAAGATGTTTTGAGTCTGAGAAAATACAGCACGTAAGTAATAAGGTAAATCCAGTCGAAGATTTTGAAACAATTAAAACTGAAATTCTACTGTCTGATATAGAGACCATTCAAAAAAAACTTGAGAAATCAAAAAAGAAGTTGCTCTCTCAAAAAGAGATTGATATTTTAGAGAAGTCATTAGAAATACTTAATCGGGGAAAAGAACTAAAAAGTTTAGAAAATTCATTTATTACATTCTTAAATAAAGTGGGATTACTAAGTTTAAAGCCAAAAATATTAGTCTGCAATGTAGATGAGGCCGCCCTAGGTAAAGGAAATGAACATACATTAAATGTGAAAAAAGCCTATCCTATGGATAAAGTGATAACAATTTGTGCTGATATAGAGGACCAATTGTCAAGTTTAGACAAGGAAGAAAAGTCAAAATTTATGAGAGAAATAGGCCTTGAAAAAATGGGTATTAGCAAGCTGATAAAAGAAGGTTATGACCTTCTTGGCTTAGAAACTTTTTTTACTTCTGGAGCAGAAGAAAGTAGAGCTTGGACAGTTAGAAAAAACACTATGGCTCCAAAAGCTGCTGGGGTAATTCATACAGATTTTGAAAAAAATTTTATAAGAGCAGAAGCTGTAGATACAAGTGATTTTATAAAATTTGGTAGCGCGGAAAAATGTAAAGAAAATGGAAAATTAAGAATTGAAGGAAAAGATTATATTGTGAAAGATGGTGATGTTTTATTCTTCAGAG
>MDTB01064392.1_pt1 | contig 10492 bp, 8 predicted proteins | sample 811161 | NCBI WGS metagenome assembly MDTB01 (sample SAMN05326650, study PRJNA326480) | marine metagenome | isolation source: seawater | place: Mediterranean Sea | collected 2009
ATAGATTACAAATTAAATGCTGGTAATATAAATAATATTTTCAAAGAAGTAGTTTCTTACTATGAAAATATATTTTCAAATATAGAAAAAGAGATAAGTAAAATTAAATAGATAATATTTTACCAAATCCCCATGAATTTAAATTTTCATATATGAATAATTGGTCATCAATGTTAAATAATTCCCTATCTTTTTTTAAATTTGAATTTACATAATAATATTCATCATTATTATCTTTAGTTTTTTTTATGTTTATCAATTGATTTTTAACCATAATTTGTATCGATGAACCGACAGGAATATTTGGATCTTTTACCGAAACCTTATAATTATGGACATAAAATAACCATATTATATTAAATTTAGTAACAGGTTTATAACTAAAGTTACTCAAAAAATTAACTTGAATATCCTTAAATCTTAATAATTTAGATAGATCACCATATATTTCTAAAATTTTTTTACCATATTCTTTATAATAATCAATTGAAATGGTTATTGTTGATGGAGCATCGATAGAATCAACACTGTTCCCATTTTTATAAATTGATTTTACCTGAACTTCTAAAGGATTATTTAATTTAAATAATTCTGAATCATTATCATTATCTATTTTTAAATCCAAATAACAGTATAATTTTTGATTTATTTTTAGTTTTCCTTCACTTAAATATCCTGATAAAATTAGTCCTAAATCCTGATGTGGATATGAACTAATAAAATTTAAATTTAACAAATCATATTTTTTATCATCTATGCTGTACTTATTATTAAAAAGACGTTTTAGTTTTTTTTTATAGTCATTAATCGAAAATAAACTATCAGAATATTTATTTTCTTCTGGATATACAAATTCCATTTTTTCTAACATACTACTAACATGATCAACACTTGCCAAATATTCAACTTTACTTTCATTTTCTGAACTATGAGTAGATTTGGTATCATTACTTATTTTATTTTTTAGAATAGAATAAAATTTACTCAATATTAAATCTTGGTCAATTGGGCTTACTAAATTAATATAACTACTTTCATCAAAAAGATTTATTGAATATGTTGGAATATCTAAATATGTAGCTATTTTTTGATAAAAATCTTTTTTATACCAATTATCATTTGGTTTATCAAAAAACAATATCAAATCGAAATTAAAAGTTAATATTAACTTATTTCTCTTTTTTGATGACTTCATATTTAAAAAACTTCCTTCTGAATTATTTACTCCATCCCAACCAGGAGAATCAATAAAAACAAAATTTGTCTCATTAAAATCAATGTATTGACAGGTAAATGATGATGTTTTACCACTTTCTATTTCATGTTTATGATTTAAAATATGTAATCTTGCTTTACTATTAACAGTGTCAATTTTATTTTTTATTAAATATGCTAAAAATGTAGTTTTTCCAGATTCAGTATCACCTAATAATAATATGTTTTTTTCTTTTAATTTTTTAAAATTCTTATCTTTGATAATTATTTTAATATAATTATCGTTAAATATTATTTTATCAATCTTAGATTTGATGTATCTTACAATTTCTCTTAGATTATCTAATGATGTTGATCTTTCGTTTTGATTTAATTCATATATTGTTCCATCATCATTTACTCCTAAATAATATATCGCAACTCCGTTACCCTCATTAAGTCTAAATTTCATTTGACTTGCTAATTGATTAAATCTCAAACTATTTCTTAGTCTTTTTTTTTCAAGTTCATTTTGAAAATCGTAAACATCATCTAAATTCAAATCACTCACATTTGATTTTTTTGTTTTTTCTTTTAGTAATGGTATTAGTTCTTTAATTTCAGAGTCTATAAAATTGTTTGAATCTAAATTTTTTATTTTAATCATAATATATCTTTTATATTCAATATTTCCATCATCTTTTTCAGGTGGCAACATTTATATATATTAGAAATATTTATTACGAAAATTTATATACATAATAAAAAAATGAATTAAACTCATATTAACATTATATATTAATAATATGCCCAAAAATATATGCCTAATTTATGTCGAAACTAATGGTATTCATAAAACAGAAGAAATTGTATCAAAGAAAAATATGTTCAAGTTTGCTAGACCTATTTGTCTAAACTATATAATTGGATACAAACAGGGAGATGAATTTGTTGAAATTAAAAGTGAACGAAATATATTTAAGCCAGAATATATACCGTTTCCTGAAGAATCAGTTGAAGAACATGAAATATCATTTTCTAAAGCTGAAAAAAAAGGAATGCATGGTAAAGATATATTAGAAGAATTCAAAAAAAATATTAAAAATGTACAAGTTTTAATTGGACATGATTTACCTTTTCACCTAAAATCTTTGCAAATCGAATGTATTAGACATTGTATTAATCCTGATTTTAGTAATTTTATATTAATAGATACTATGAAATTCAATCATAAATTAGATTCACCTAAACTAAAAGAATTATCAAGAGAAATTCTTAACAAATCTTATGATGATAAGAAATCAAAATATAATATAACAATATTGAAGAAATGCTTTCTAAAACTATACCAAGATTATGAACAAAAGATAATTAGTCAAACATAAATCATTTAACAAATTATTAATTTATAAAAGAAATGAATAATCCATTAAGTATTACAGAATTAGCAAATTTAATAAAAAAACACTTACCAAAAGAAAAAATATTATTAAAAGGTGAAGTTTCACAACCAAAAGACTCGAGAGGAAACATGTATCTAACTTTAAAAGATAATAATCCTAGTATGATGAAATCTATTATATGGAAAAATAAACTTGATCTATTTAAATCAAAAATTAATGAAGGCGATGAAATTACTGTAGATGGAAATTTAGACTTTTATGGTGGATATGGTACCTTATCATTTATTATTAATCAATTAGTTAAACATGAAGGTGAAGGAGAAATTAATGCTTTATTTCTAAAAATTAAAGAACAATTTGAAAAGAAAGGATATTTTGATGATAAACATAAATTGGAAAAGCCTTTGTATATTAAAAAAGTTTTAATATTAACCCGCGATACTGGATCAGTAATTAATGATTTTAATCATAATATCGAAGAGAATAATAGTAAACTTCAACAAGATTTAATTGATGTATCCGTACAAGGAAACAATTGTCCTTCTGATGTAATTGATGTTTTAGAAAATGATGATGGTGAAGTGGATTTTTCAAAATATGACATGATAGTAATAATAAGAGGAGGAGGATCAAAAGAGGAATTATTTGGATTTTCAAAACCAGAATTAATTGAAGCAGTGTTTAAATTTAAGGAAAAACCTATTTTAAGTGCAATTGGTCATAAACCAGATGTATCATTACTAGATCTTGTTGCTGATTTTTCTGCTCCTACTCCGTCATTAGCAGCACAATTTATAATTGATACTAACAAAAATTTTATTTTAAATATGGAAGATAAAAAAGAATATATCAAAAAATTATTAATTCAAGACTTTAATATTTATATGAGAACGCTGAACAAACTTAATGAAAATATTATCAGATATTTTTATTCTTTTGATGAAATTAAGAAAAATATTTTTAATAATATTGTTAATTTTCTAAATAGAAAAATACTGATTTTATCTAAAATTGAATCAAGTATAGAACTAAAAATAAATACTCTTCAAATACAAATGAAACTTAATGATAAAAATTATGTTCTTGCCTATGGAAATAAAAAATGTTCTAATTTAATAACTAATTCAGATAAGATGGAAGAAATTCTTTCAAAAAATGAAATTTATTTATCAGTTTTAGAAGATCCTAATAATAATGATGGTAAAAGGAAAATATTCAAAATAACTGATTTTAATTATGATATGATATAAATTTTAAAAATAATATTTCTATTAAGTCCTGTCTTATGAATTAAAACATATCAAATATTTAAAATATAAATCTTTGTATATATGTCATCGATTGAATACATGGAAGAATATTTTAGAAGTGATATAAATAAAGAAAATTTAAAATCGTTTTTATTATCTTTCAAAGATGGAAATATTGAATTAATTAAATGGTTACTTTATTATGATTACAATTTAAGTCTTTCTATGTGTGATGACTTACCATTATGTATAGCTGTTGAACATAATCAAATACAAATTTTAAGAATGATGTTTAAATTCTCTAAAGATATTAATTTGAATAAACACTATGAACATATTATTATTGTCTCTATTGAAGAAGGTTTCATAGATGTTCTAAAATGGATATATCATATTGATTGTAGTTTAATATTTCAGATGGATATGACTGATATGTTTAGATTGTCAATAAAACTAGATTATTTAGATATTGCAAGATGGATATTTGAAATTTGTAAAAATAATAACACAAAAATAAAATATTTTCCTGATAACGATAATGTCTTTATTCAAGCTTGTCAATCTGATAATATTAAACTAGTAGAATTATTAGTAGATGTTAGACCAAAAGGATATTATGTAAACATTTTTGATAACAAAATTATCGAATTTGAAATTGCCTCTTCTTTAATTATTGATAATAAATTAGAATCTAAATCTGATTCAGAAATTTGTAAAATTTGTTATCACAATATTTCAAATGTAATTACTTCATGTAATCATTTATTTTGTTTTGAATGTTTAGAAAAACACTATTGTATTAATAATGAAAATTGTCCATTTTGTAGAAAAAGAAATGAAGAAGATGATTTAATACTTTTGGTATAATTGTTTAAAGAAAAATAATTAATATATTTAATGGATGATACAGAACTTGATGAAGTACAAACACAAAAAAATTCAGTAAACTTAACAATTGAAATACCAGAACTTTCTACTGATATTCAAGAACTTGAAAAGAAAGTAAACTCTATTTTTGATAATGATGTAACTACAATGCTTGAAAAATCTAAGAAATTATTAGAAATTAAAGATGATATTAAAAAAGAACAAGACAATATCAATTATATGATTGATAAGATATCTGATTTAAGTCCTAAAAAAAGTAAAAAATTAAAAAATTTAACTTTAGATGATTTGGTGTCATTATTTGAAAAGGAAGAAGATATTAATAATAAAATAAAAATATATCAAAACATATGTTATATAATTGATAAATTTAAGAACAAACTTTTTGACTAAAAATTGAAAAAAAAAAATTTGAACCAAATATAAACAATATTAATATGGACAAAAAAAAAATTAATATAATATTAGGGAGTTCATCCCTGAATAGGAAAAAAATACTTGAATCTATTTTTGATGATATTACTGTAATAAAACCTGAAATTGACGAAAAAAAAATAAGATCACAAAATCCATATGAATTACCAAAAATGATTACAAAACAAAAAACACTAGAGGTTACTAGGAAATTAGTAAATGAAGATTTATGTAATGATGTTCATATATTAATAACTTCTGATCAAATTGCTATTTTTAATAATCAAGTTAGAGAAAAACCTATTAATAAAGATCAAGCATTTAATTTTTTGAAATCATACAGTAATAATGAAGTTACTACTGTAAGCTCAATATTTGTTACTAATCTAAATACTGGAAAACAAATTGATAAGACAATAGTTGGTAAGGTAAAATGGAAAAAAATTTCAGATGAAATAATCAGTAAAGTTATTGATAAAGGAGTAATATACGGTGCGTGTGGTGGATTTTCTATAGAAGATGAAGATCTAAAATCTAGCATTTTATCCATAGAAGGTGGTGAGGATAATGTCAAAGGTCTATCCCTCAAAGATTGTTTAAATATGATTTTTGAAGTTATTCTAAATTAAAAAAATTGATTTGAAACAGATTTTGGTATAGAAATTTTTTACAAGTATAAAAAAATTGATCTTTTTTTTTACTTAGGTATTAATTTTATTTATAATATGACTGAAATATATGAAGAATTGAGAGATGATAATTTAGATTTCGACAGAAAGTTCGAATTAATGTTAGGTAAAACCTTGGAATATCTTGGAGATTCTAGAAAGCCTAGAAAACTGAAAAAAGAGATTGTTCAAGATTTATGTGTTGAATGGGCTGGTGAAGCTGATCCAAATAGATATATTTGGGTTAATTTCAAGGAATGGATGCAGGAACAGATGTGTCCTACATTTGGTGATTTTGTTACATCGCCATCTTTTGTTAATGATATCTTTTTGAAATTTATAAAGAATAATTATAATATAAGAGATGACAAGAAAATTAAGCTTCAATCTGCAAGTCTTATGAAAGTAGATGTTGATTCTAAAAAGAAGAAATGTCTCGTCATTGACAAGTCAAGTGATGTTCATGATAGATCATGGATTACTTCTGATAATCTTGTATGTACTATAAAAAATTTCCTCAGATATTATTTTGAGTGTAAAAGAGGTGACTGTAAGAATTACTATAAAAACTACGTTGAACTTGTTGAGAATGGTATGGTTAGGCTTACATGTTATTGTTGTAACAGTTCGACTCACATTAATCTCTATAAATAAATTACTTTATTTAGTATTTCATCACTGCTTATTATGATTGAATTCTTATTATCCTTACTATTTAACTCTAGGTTTATTAATGATTCAATTATTTCTTCTTCATCGTAATGAATAAATTTACAAATATAGTTATTATTCGCTGATAGTAATTTTTTATCTTGTAAATAGGTAAGGCAAGATATAGAATCTGTAATATTAATTTTATCAAAACTAACAGACATAAAATTACATTTATCTAATAAACATAAAAATATAACTGAAAAATTTTTTGGAATTTTTTCTAATATTGAATTTTTGATAAACGATAGTATACATTTATCAATTTCAGAAAGATTACAATCACAATATACTATTACAGTTGGGCTAGATACATCAATCATAACAACATCATTAAGTTTAACAAATTCATAATCTGTAAATTTTTCTTTTATTTTTGATAGGGTTGAGTTATAATTTATATAACTTTTCTTCACATCTTTCAAACAAATATTATTATTACAATTAAAATTATAAACTGTATTTACATTAGTATTTTGACATATACAAACATCATTTTTATCCTTAAACTTGTTTAAATAGTCCATGTATAATAGACAATTAAAAGATGTATGAAATCTATTTTTATCTCCAAAAAAATTTATTTTATAATTTATATCGTCAGATTTCATATACATATTTTCATTTTTAACTAACGTTATTAATCCATCTAATTTTCCAAAGAATTTATCTCTAAATATCATCTTTTTAATGTCATCATTAATAGTAAAGTTATCGTTTTCATCGATTATTAATATTTTTTTATTTAAAAATTCTTGTATTACAAACCTCATTTGTAATTCATTTTCATCAAAATAATTAATTCCTCTTTTTTTACCTAATATACAAAATATAAGATATATTAAAGTTGATAAAGATGAATTATCATCATTTTTCTTAAATAATAATTTGTAATCATTTGAATTTATTTCTAATAAAGAATCATTATCATTTACTTTGTAATTCTTTTCAGTGTAAAGCTGATTTACAAATTTAATAACCTTGTCATTAATCAAATCTATTTTTGAATAACTTTTTACAAAAATTATAGGATTAAACTGAGAATAATTTTCTGCTATTTTCATATCCACATTATTACTTGCTGAGATTATCATTAGGTTCTCATGAAATATTCTTTTACTTTCTCCAAGATCATCTAAATTATCTAAAATTCTTGTCATTAAAGTATTGATTTCATCATTTTTATTAAGGTCGATAAATATGGTCTTATTATATTTTGAAATTTTAATATCTTCTAAATTAGAACAATCTGAATTTAAGTATACATAATCTTCAAAACAACTAAAATTATCTATTTTCTGCTTAATCATTGCTTTTTCTTGTTCACTACCTCCAAATGTAACTATTCTAACTTTATATAAACTTTTTATTGTTTTAACAATTCTTTTTATTCCTTCTACTATATCCTCCTCTTCATATAAGGAAAAACTAAGCCTAAAAGATAATAATAAGTTTTCATTATCAGAACACGTAAATTTTTCACCAGGTAAAAATGAGACTTTATTAATTTTACACTCATCTAAGATATAATCTACTAAATTATTTTTATTAAAATCAATAAATCCATTATCAACAAGTTCAACTAATAAGAAATAACCACCATTTGGAGTACTGTATTTAAATGTTATATTCAAATCTGATAGTTCTGTGTTAGCTTTTTCCAATTCTTTAATCATACAATCATGTCTCTTTTTTAATTTATAAATAATATTTTCTAAGAATTTATCAAAACTATTTTGTGACAAAATATTATTTACAATAACAGAACTAAACACCGATATACCTCCTGATGATTTTAAATTTGAGTTATATTCAAGCTCTTCCAAAAAATCTTCATTTGTAGATAAAATATATCCTAATCTTAAAGATGGTCCTATCATTTTTGAAAAAGATCCTATACTAATAAAATTCTTATGATAATATGATAATGGTAAAATATTATTATCATTCCAACTTAGATAATAATAAACTTCATCAGATAATACATAAAAATTATCATACATGTCAAATATATTTTTAATTTGATCTATAATTTCACTATTAATTGTTATTCCTAATGGATTATGAAAAAATGGAATCATATACAGAAATATTTTATCCTGATTTTCTGATAGATACATTAATTTTTCAGCTAGTATGTTCATATCTATACCATTTTTTGAAATTGGAATGTAATCTACTTTTAGTCCATAATCCTTAAATATATCTAACATAATAAAATATGTTGACTCCTCAACAAGTATAACTTCTCCAGGAAAATACATGCTTTCAAGAATAATTTGTATACATCCAGTTATTCCATTTAAAATCATTAAGTTATCATCAGTAAAATTTGTTTTTTTCTTTAATTTAATATTAATCCAATTTGCTAAATTTTTCCTAAACTCCGGCACACCCTTTATATTTGAATATTGAAGAATCTCTTCATTGCTAAAAAATTCAGAATCAAAAATTTCCTTCAATGAATCTTTTACAATGTCTATTCCTAAAATATTACTAGATGGTTGTCCAATGCTAAAATCAATTAATGTATCAGAATCTGGGATATCATATTGAGAATATTTTGGCATATAATATTATTTAGGTGTTTTCTTTAAAATCATTATTCAATTTTTTAAAAAAAAACTTTATTAAAATTTTGAATACAAAAAAATTTGTAACTACGTACCAAAATATTTTATAAAAAATAAGAAAAAATTAAAAAATTAATATTTAAAAAAAATTTTTTTTTTCTAATCCTTACTATATATATGAGTACTGTTACTTATCGTCATGAACAAAATCATTCTTACAAAAAGAAAGGTGTAAAACATACCATTAAGGAAAAACTTACAGATGGAGAATTTCTTACCTTAAGTTTCCTTAAAAAAGTAGGTGATGATGAAAAAAACTTTTACAAACTCACTGTTAAAGAAACTGCTAAAGACAAATTTTCTGTCAGAGAAAAGAAAGGTGCAAGCGAATCTGAAAAAGAAATGTCATTAAAAGACTTCTTAGCTTTGTTAAAGAAAGAGAAAGACTTAGCTTTTGCCGTTACTTACATGACCAAAGAAAGAGGAACTTACAAAGCTAAATACTTAGCTTTAAAAAATGGAACAAAGAAAGTTTCTAAGAAAGTTTCTAAAAAGTCATTAAAAGGTGGTGCTAACTTAGAAATCATCGAATCTGTTTTAGGACAAGAAGGTGGTGCCAAAAAGAAGGCATCTAAGAAATCTAAGAAATCTAAGAAATCTAAGAAATCTAAGAAATCTAAGAAAGCTTCCAAGAAATCTCACAAGGGTGGAGCCAAGAAATCTAAGAAAGCATCTAAGAAATCATCCAAGAAATCTAAGAAATCTAAGAAATCAAAGAAAGCTTCTAAGAAATCACACAAAGGTGGAGCCAAAAAATCCAAGAAAGCATCAAAGAAGTCTAAGAAATCTAAGAAATCTAAGAAATCAAAGAAAGCTTCTAAAAAATCACACAAAGGAGGAGCTAAGAAATCCAAGAAATCTAAGAAAGCTTCTAAGAAATCCAAGAAATCACACAAAGGTGGTGCTAAGAAATCAAAGAAAGCTTCCAAGAAGTCTAAGAAATCTAAGAAGTCTAAGAAATCTAAGAAAGCTTCTAAGAAATCTAAAAAAGCTCAAAAAGGTGGAGCCAAGAAATCAAAGAAAGCTTCCAAGAAATCTAAGAAGTCTAAGAAATCTAAGAAATCTAAGAAATCTAAGAAAGCTTCTAAGAAATCACACAAAGGTGGTGCTAAGAAATCAAAGAAAGCTTCCAAGAAATCTAAGAAGTCCAAGAAGTCCAAGAAAGCTTCTAAGAAATCTAAGAAATCACTCAAAGGAAGTCACGAATGCGGACATACTGGTGGAGCTAAGAAATCAAAGAAAGCTTCTAAGAAATCTAAGAAATCTAAGAAATCTTCAAAGAAATCATCAAAGAAATCTAAGAAATCACACAAAGGATCATGTGGAACTGA
>MDTB01075786.1_pt1 | contig 10492 bp, 12 predicted proteins | sample 811161 | NCBI WGS metagenome assembly MDTB01 (sample SAMN05326650, study PRJNA326480) | marine metagenome | isolation source: seawater | place: Mediterranean Sea | collected 2009
AAAAGCATAAAATTCATTTAATTCGAGCCATAATTCATATCCCCAAGGTTTTTCTACTCGGTAAGTACTTACTGAAAGGTTATCTGGTTTAGCGTCATTAATAGGTTTTTTGTACTCTTCTAACGCTTCTTTTATAAATTTGTCTTTAATGTGTGAAAAATCATTCATAGTTTTATAATTTTAAATATCTTATTTCGCAAAAATCGTTGGGTTTTCCTCCCTGAGGAAAAGGTCCACTAGTTCCACCCCAATTATATAAAAATTCTTCCTGTAGTCCTAATTTTTTAGCATGGAAGCGAGTTAAGAAGTGACTAGATATTCCTGCATATTGTTTGCTACTAGGAAATTCTCCATTAGGACCCATATACTCATAGATTTTATCATATAAAGTAGCAAACTTATTCATGTTTTCAGGGTTTGAAATAAACCACCGGTCTGACCATTCTCTATTAGTATCTAAGGGACATTTACCAACATAAAGTTTATTAATATCCATTTTATGGAATTCAACAGGGATATGCCATAGCAAATCAAATCGTTGTACTAAAACTAAATCATACTTAGTAGATGATTTTAAAACTAGCTCTACACATTTTTTATATGAATACCATCTACTTAAATGGGCAAAAGCTCTTTTAGGATCAGATTTTATATACTCAGGAATTTTAAATTGGATTTGTTTTTCAATCATATAATCCTTAGGGTTATATAACTCTACCATTTTATCTTTTAATTCCGTACTCCAAGAATGAATAAAAACATCTACATTAGGATTTAAGATATTTTTATTATTATGTGTAAAAGATATATCTAAGACTTTATCAGAACCCCCAGATTGTTGAAAGTTTTTTCCCTTAAGACTACCTACTAAACCGTGTAAACAAAAAGCAATTTTCATAAAATTTTATTTATAAATAAAAGGATCTCGTTTTTTTAATTCTTTAAGTTTATTTTTTAGCTTACGTTTTTCTTTTAATCGAGATATAAGTTGTTTGAAAAATTTAAACATTTTATTTAATTTAAGTAATTTAATTTATTTAAAGTATTATGTAAGTAATCAGCAAAAATTTTATGCTCTTCTTTATTTGGGTGGTGTAAAGAATTAACTTTTCTATTTATAATTCCCTGAAAAGTCTTATCAAATTCAAACATACTAGGAAAATTATTTACACTTATTTCTTGTTTAAGGGAATCTCCAAAATCTACTATACTCCCCGAGTTTTCTAAATCAACCCTATCATTATATATTCTATTTGAATGATCAGTAACTATATTAAAAGTATGATAGCCAAAAGCTCTAAAGAAAAAATACTTAATGTTATGTAGTTGTAAAAAACTTTGAAGATAAATTATTTGATTTAAATAGGTTTCATAAGAAAGTTCATCGGAATAAAGATGAGAAAAATAGTTTTTAGCTACTATACCTCGTTTAGTATGAGGTTCATTATAAACTTTATGGATATTAAAGCAATCAAATTCTTTAGTATCTTCATTAAAAAATTCATATCTAGAGGGATCAGTAAATCCTAATATTACTATAATATCTTCCCATTTATCTCTATTAGTAAGTAGGTAATTAATAGTAGTACGAACTATTCTATAATTAGAACCTCCATTTTTAGCTTCATTAATAATACTAGATTTAGTTTTTTCTCCTAATAAGGTACTAAACCTTTCTTGTTGTGGATTTTCGAGATCATCGCCCCAAGTCCAGGAACATCCATTACAGTATATTATCTTACTCATAATACTTTTACATTATAGTGGTTTTCAAAATCTATAGCGTCCTGCCTTGTATTAACTATAGGTTGACCTTTAATATTAAGGCTAGTATTTAGTAACATAGGGCAACCAGTTTTAGTATGAAATTCTTTTAATAGAGCATAAAAACCAGGATTATCTTTTTTAGAAACTGTTTGAACTCTACTAGTATTATCTACGTGACATATAGCTGGATATTTTTCAGGATATTTACATTTTGCTGTGAATTGCATATAAGGAGTTTTATTAACGGGCATTTCAAATATCTCATGGGCATGTTCTTCCATTATTGCGGGAGCAAAAGGTCTAAATTTTTGTCTGCGCTTAATTTCGTTAACCTTATCCTTAATTTTAGGACCACGAGGGTCTGCAAGTAAGCTTCTATTGCCTAATGCTCTTGGGCCAAATTCTGCTTTTCCATTAGCTATTCCTATTATATCACCTTTTACTAATAGTTTAACTGCTTGTTTTACTGGATATTTTCCTTTAATTTCAGTTCCTAAAAAAGGTCCTTCCCATTCTATATGATCCCCATAAAGAGCAGCTGCTGCACCTAAAGATGAACCTGCATCCCCTGGATTAGGCATTATCCAAGTATTATTATAATATTCAGGAAGTATTTTACCGTTTGCAACACAGTTCAAAGCACAACCACCCATGTATACTAAATTATCTATATTAGGTAATAATTTTTTAGTATGTTCAATAATCCTTCTAAGGAAAATTTCAGTTACTACTTGGGCACTTGCTGCTGTATCAAAAGGTTTCCAATCTTTAGCATAAGAACCTAGCCCTTTATGTAGATTATATTTTAATTTAAATAAGGATTTATTATCAAATAAATCATTTAACATAGTTAATGAATGGGAATCTATCCCCCATGCTGACATCCCCATCAAAATATATTCTTCCTCACATGGTTTTAAATCTATAGCTTGAGTAGCTGCTGAATAAAATAAACCTAATGAGTGGGGGTATTTAATACTATATATTTTTTTAAGGTTTTTTCCCTTACCATGCCATATAGTTAAAACATCCCATTCACCAATACCATCTATTACTAATATAGCAGCTTCCTTAAAAGGAGAAGTATAATACCCTGCAGCTGCATGGCTTTTATGGTGGTCTATGTAGTGTATTTTATGGTTTCCTATCCAATTTTTTAAATATTTACTAGGAAGATTATTTAAGTTAAATACTTCATTATACTGCCCCGCATATAATTGTCTACTTTTTTTAAGCCAAGGTCTTTCATAATAAGCTATTTTATCAGGCTTACCATAGTTAAGTGCTTCATTTATGATATCATTATTAAGATACATATCATTTTTTTCTCTACTGTATCTTTCTGAATGAGCCGCAAAGAGAATTTTTCCATTCTCTATAACACTAATAGCGGCATCATGATTTAAACAATTTATACCTAATATCCTCATTATTGGGGTTTTATGCCTATAGCAATTGTATCTAAATGTTTATAACCATCTGGTTCAGGGACAACATGTTCAAATGTACCTACTACATCTGTTAAGCCCACAAAATTATATAAAGAATTAAATCCTTCAGGCCAAATTCTCCAACAATCAATTGGATCTTCATGGTAAGGTGTAGTAATACCCGGGCAAACAGTAATTACGTGTCCTCCTGGTTTAACTATTCTAGTAATTTCTTTTAACCATACCCAGGGCATTCTAACATGTTCAATTACATTTGTAGAAAATACTATATCGAATTTATTATCTTCACAACCAAATTCATTTTCCCCTAACATAGGTATAAAGTTTGGCATTTCCGGGGTGTCTATAAAAGTACTTCTAATACCCCAAAAATCATTTACTACTTTTTTAAGATGCTCTTTATCAAGATCTGTGTAATAATAATCATATTCATTATTTAAATGATTATCTAAATTTTGTTTTACATATGCTTGTCTTTCGGGACCTATTTCAAATACTTTCATCCCAGGTTTAAAGTAACCTAAAGCATATTTATTAAATAATTCTTTAGAATTTTTATGCATTTCTTAATTTATTTATAATGTTTATTAACCTATCGTTTACTACTTTTACCCCTAAATCATTTTTACCTTCTACCATAGAGTCCCAATTTCTTTTATTATCGGGGTGAAAATGAACTACTTTTATAGGTTTAGCTGCTTTATTATATCTATCATTAAAACCCGTCATACCCATATTATATCTAGTATTTAAAACACTAACCCTTGATGCAAATTTAGGGTTTAATTTGACTTCATTCCTTATAACTACTTCATCATCATGGGTATTATAGGTTCGGTTTTTCATATTAGAAACCAAATGTTCAAGTATATCTTGAGCAGAAGATTTAAAATAAATTACTCCACATTGACATGAATGCCCATCTCCGTTAGGATAAACACAAGTTCCCCAATCGCCACTAAATTGAGGAAAATTAAATGGTTCTAATTGAAACGCATCTAAATCATGGTACCATATAGGTTGATTTTCAAATACTCCTTTTTTCATTAATTCTAATAAAGCATATTGTTTATGAAAAAACTGGGAATAGTCACATATTTCATCTAAGATATAGGGTTTAACTCCCTTATATGAAAAATTAAAATTAGTAGCTATAATAATATCTTTAGGGTCCCAATTACATTCTAATGAATTATCAATTTGGGCTTTAATTAAATCTAAAGTTTTATCTTCATTATTATATTCAGTGTCTCCCTCTCTTAATTTAACATTAGATTTTTCATAATCCATGTTAACAAATACCATAAAATTTTTATAGGGCACATTTTTATCAACATTAAAAACCCCTTGTGTTTCTATAATCATATTGTATTGTATAATTTATTCTGATATTCTTGTCTACCGATTGTTTTAGGATGGATTAAGCAAAATTCAGGATTAGCAGGTAATTGGGTTTGGGTAGTATGGCCTACTAATACCTCATGTACTTTATTAGTCCATTTAATTTTAGGAGTATTTTGCATTATACGACATTGGTAATCAGGGAAATTAATCCTACCCTTATTATCTTTTATCCAACCCCATTTTTGTATATGTTCTGGAGTAATTCCATCTACCGTATTAATTCTAGGAACCCAAAATACTTCTACTTCAGGATTTTCCCTTAAAAAATAATGTACAGTATCAATTAAATATTCATCAGGTATTTCATCAGCATCTATCTGAAATATCCAATCCCCTTCACAATTGTCTTTTAGATTATTTTTAAAAGATGCAAAATCACGATTAAGGGGGAATTCAATTACGTGTATTTGCTTTTTATATTTATCTAATACTTTATAAACATTACCAGTAGTATTACCCTTATCACATTGTACTACAATTTCATCTGTGTCTTTTTTATGCTTTAGAAGGTGTTCTAAAAGTCTATCTATTTCCTCATGTTCATTATGAACGGGAATTGCATAACTAATCTTCATATTCTCCATTCCAGTTTTTATTACTCAACATCAAATAATCCTATTTCTTCGGCGGCATCCATAAAACACATTTTATTATATCTTTTGATGCTTTTCATATCCATTCTAAATTTATAAAATTCTCCCGGATTTAAGGGATCTGGGTATTTATCTTTTTCTTCTTCTAGTACTGGTATAGCTTTAACAGCAGTCCAATACCAATCTTTAGCTCTTTTATTCCATTCAGGAAAAACCATTCCTTTTTCTTGTAAATTAATTACTTTAGGATACCAAACTAAATTATCATGTGTTTGTTTTAAATCTTTTATAAGATCTGCGGTAAGATTAAAAGATTCGTTAGTTTGATCATTTCCCTCTACCATGTTATCATTTGTGGTAAACCCACAAGTCCAACATAAATAAGCATTTCCCTGACCCGTTTCATTTTTAGAACAAGCATCTGACCCACAACACGGGCAAGTGATTAAATTATCCATCTATCTTTTTAAGTTTAGGGAGCTTAATTTCAGAAACTGAATTAGTTTCGTTTACCTTTTTTAATTTAGGAAGTTTTACGTTAGGCATTTGTAATGGTATATTTTGAGTAAAAGTAATAGATTTTAATTTTTCATTTAAAATTTCTGTCATATTTTTTACACTAAAATTATCTTTAAGCCATTTAGTTTGTTTCCTACTTTCGGTAATATATTTTTTATAATTTTTATATATATCTTTCATAGCTTTAGAAGCTACTTCAGTGTTTATATTAAACCACTGGGCTTGTTCTAACAAAAAGCTATTAGAAGCTGATTTATGAACATTTTTTAGTTCACCCCCTATTAATACATTATATTCAGGTCTAATAAAATCAGTATGGCCACTCCAATTAGATACTATAACGGGTTTACCTGTAATTGCCTGTTCAAGTAAAGGTCTACCAAACCCTTCCCCTTTAGTAAAAGATATAAAGGCTTTAATTTTAGGATCATTATTAATTAAATTTAATTCTTCATTAGTAAATTCTCCATGTAGAATATAAATATTAGGTAATTCTCCTTTAATTTCGTTTTTAACCTTTCTTATATTTGCAAGTATATCTTCTTTATCTAGTAAACTATAATCTACTTTGTTTATTTTTAATAAAAGAGCGGGTTTTGGCCCTTTTAATTTTTTACTACCCTTAAAAGTTTCTAAGAAAGTTTTAATAAGAGTAGCTACATTTTTTCTATCTTCTCCAAAATTTCCAGGTAGCCAATGTCCTGTGTATAAAAAACAAAAATTTTCTTCAATATTATCAAGTAATCCTGATTTTTTAGGGTCTTTAAAATATAAATTAGTGTCTAAACCTTCTAATAATACCTCAAGGGGTTTTTGTAATTTATGTTCTATAATTTTACCTTCAGGTGTTTTTTCTTCCATATTAATTTGAGTAAAAATTTCTTTTGAAAAATTAGAAGAAATTAGATTTAGGTCCATTCTATTCATACCATCAATAAAGTTTGGTGGTGGTACAGTAGATTCAATACCTGCAGTTACTCCTATATTAAATTTACCCATTGGCTGGAATTCATTAGGTACTGTAATTTGTATCCAAACTTCGGGTTGATTAATTTGCCCACTAATGTAGCGGGTTTTTAAAGGGTCATCATTTTTTAAATATCCCCAAGGGGTGTTTCCCCAAACTTGAGGGGCTATTTTTACATCCCATTCTTGACCTTTAACCTCTATTAAAGATTTTACAAAATCTCTTGATCTATGTCCATATCCACTAAATGTATCTATGGGGCAACTTACTACACAAACTGGCTTCATGATAAAACTTGTTTTAATTTTTGATTAAATTCAGGTGTATACTGTATGGCGTTAGGATTATATTTACTATTACCTGAAGTAACTTTTTCTATAGTAAATCTTTCTACAGGCTCCCATTTTTCAAATAAAGTATTAATATGGTTTATAAAATTTTGTCCCATGTTAACAGAAGTCATTTTAGATTCTTCAGATAATAACCATTTTCTACCATTAAGGGCTCTACGTTGTATTTCTTTTTTACCTAAATTATAACATTTTAATAATGCTAATCCGGCATCCTCAACATCTACCTGAGTGGCATATATGTAAGGAGTTTGAGGTGAACCTTTTAAAGATCGAGTTTTACCAAACATAGGAATAGCCCATTCACCACACTTTTCATATCTAACATTACTGTTAGTAGGCCAATCACTAGTAAAATTAATCCAATTTCCTTCTTCATCTTCAAAACGCATTTGATCCTGCATACCTCCCTGAACAGGGGCAATAATCATATTACCCGCCATAAGACCTTCTGTAAGAGATAAACCCCACCCTTCATTATCGGTCATCATAAACTGGGCATCTGCTAGATTATAATAATAATTTAAGGTTTTAGGATCACACTTACCATTTGTAAATTTAACTTTATTTACTTCGGGATCACACATATGTTCAATTACTGCGGGAATGTCAGTTCCGTTATTATCTACTTTATCTGTATGCATTATTAGTAAGCAGCGTTCTGCTTTTTCTTTAGGTAATTGGTCTGTAAATACTCTCCAGGCAGTTATTACATCTCCCGGGTTTTTTCTTCTAATATTTCTATTATTCCAAAATACTACAAAATCATATTCTTTTTCCTCAAAAAATTTATCCTTAAAAGTCTCAAATTCTAAATCATTGATAACGGGGTAGAACTTTTTTTCATCTATACCGTGAGGAACGTATTGTATTTGCCAGTCTTTTTTGGGATAATCTTTAATTACGTTTTCTACTAAATTTTTAGTTTGTTTTGAAATACAAAGAAGTAAATCGTCTGAACGATAAAAATCTCTATTGTACATAGGATAGGGTAAATCATCCCAAATAGTATAAAAGATCATAGGAATCTTAGTCCTAATTTCTTTTTCCATCCTATAAAGCCATGTCCAGTATCTAGGGTCTGTAAAGTGGAGAATAGCATCAGGTTTTTCTTGATCAATTAATTGTCGGACTATTTTACTATCTCCATAACCATCCCAAGGAATAACCTTTATATCAGAATCAGGTATTCCCATTGTATTATTTACTTCTGTACTTAAATCAAAAGCTTTACCTTGTTCGGGATGTTTTATGGCTGCACCTAAATTAACCCAATTAAAACAATGTGCGGTGTTGAGTACTATTTCTTTAGCCATAGTGCCTATACCACTATGTAATCTAATATCATCACAAAGTAATAATATTTTTTTTCTTTCCTCTTTAGGAATATAACCTTTTTTATCTACTTTAAAAGGCTCCCCTACTTTTTTAAGTTTAGGAAGTTTTAATTTTTGCATGTAACCTTTATTATTTTATATTTTTATAACCCACTGCCACTAACAGTCATGTCAGTGTGTGTATGAAGTTGTTTTGCAAACTCCTCATCAGTTAAATAAAGATGTATACTTCTATTTACTAATTTTTGTAAGTTAAATTTTTGTCTAATAGAAGCTATTTTAAAATCTTCAAATAACTTTTCTTCTAATTTTACGGATGTTAGTTTTAAAGCCATGTGTATATGTTTACATATACATATACGTAAATTATAGTTCCCCCGCTCTTTTAGCGTGTTTTATTGCATTTTGTATTCTAGGATGATCTAATAATTTTAACTTATTTTCTATTTCTTCCCCATAAACATTTTTTTCTATTATTTTTTCTACTTCTACGGGTAATTCAACTATTTTTTCTACCTCTACAGGTACCTCTACTATTTTTTCTATTACTTTACCTTTAGGTTCTTTATCATCTTTAGTTTTTAATTGTGCAAAAGCAAAATTAGCAGCAATTACTAGGGCAATAGCTAAAGGATCAAATACAAATATAATAGTTAATAGTAGCCAGTTTATAATCTGATCCATAGGTTTACCGGTTAAACCAGATAAATATTTAAGGGGGCCTAATTCACCTGCTATATTAGCATTACTAGTAACCTCAATTATTTCTGTTTCGTATTCAAATAATTGTTGGTTTAGTCCATCTACTCTATTATTGATTTCGGTTTGTCTACCTATTGCCTGATCAAGTTGTTTTTCTAGTGCTCGCCTTGTAGATGAAGAGGTTGTTGTAATTACATTGCCTAATGTGTCAGTATACTGTATTACATTGTTAGATAAACCAGACCTCAGGCTGCTCACCGCCTCGTTAATACTTTCTTTTTCTGCGTTGTATATCGCAAGTTGTTCTTTTACATTATCTCGTTTAGTCTCAATAAGTGCTATTTGAGAGTCTATATTACCCGCTTTAGCTGCTGTTTCTTGATAGGCAGCAGATAAGAAACCATAAATACCCATACTTGTAATTAGAATTAATACTAAACATGCTATTGAAAGGTAGTATTTAAGTAACCGAGGGAGATTTTTTCTATACTGGTATAATAAAGAAGCGATTACTAATTTAGCTACTTCAAGTGAAGAGGCCATTATAATAACAGCAAAAGCTGCCCCCGCAAAAAGCTTACTTAATCCACTAATAGAATAAAAAGCAGCTGATGCAGAAACTGATAATGCTGATAAAGCAATTATAAAAGGAAATATCCTAGCTTGAAGATTTTTTATCACAGTATTCAGGTTTATCTTTAAAAGGACACCACCTACAGTTCTTATCTGACGGTAGTTTCGTGTACTCTTTTTGTTTATACATATCATTTTCGAAACAATCATCGATAAATTCATGTAGTTGGCGAGTTACACGGTTCATTGTTGTCTTACCTGATGATGGCTCAAACGTTTGAATTCGCGAAGCCATCGCTGGATATTTAGGATTTTTCGGTATTTTACGTTTTACAATAAAATACTTACAATCAATCGATTCAACCGGGATATTATATTGTTCTGCAAAGTAGCGCTTATATAATACCATTTGTGCAGTTTTGATTTTATTTTCTTTATCCCACTTAGTCCATCCTTTAGTAGATGTTTTAATATCCCAAATGCTTACCTTTTGAAGATCTTCATCATAAAATACTAAGTCAAGCTTACCATAAAGCATGATATTAGGGTGCTTTTCATGAGGTGGAGTTAATATAGGCATTTCTACCCCTAATAACCTAGTACCGCGCTTTGAAAAGTGCATTTGACGACGTTGTAAGAAAAACTCAATAATATTAAGTCCATCATTTACAAATTCAGTTAGGTCTTTTTTAGTAGTAAAATTATCACCAATTTGCTCTTTATAGTCACCATACATTTTCATAAAACGCTCCTGAAAATCCTCATAAATAGGAAATTCATCAGCAGCCTTGATAGATTTATTATACATTAAATCAAGATATTCTTGAAG
>MDTB01123031.1_pt1 | contig 10492 bp, 11 predicted proteins | sample 811161 | NCBI WGS metagenome assembly MDTB01 (sample SAMN05326650, study PRJNA326480) | marine metagenome | isolation source: seawater | place: Mediterranean Sea | collected 2009
TACCATCGGCGCTGAAGGACTTAACTTCCGAGTTCGGAATGGGATCGGGTGTGGCCCCTTCGCAATAATTACCAGGCCATGTTTTATATTATTTAATGAAAATCTTGTAAACAAAAATTTATTGAAAATTAACTAAAAATTAAAGAGTGTTTTTATTCTAAAACCCATACAAATGTAGAAGGCTCAGAATTTACATCTTTATTTGATGAGCTTTGATCAAACATCCACTCTTTTTTTAGAGAATATCCTGATTTTTTTAATATTTCCTTGTAATCAGAAAAACCTAAAACTCCCTGACCAGAGAAATCATGAAAAAGTAAATATTCAGGCATTAGACTTTTTTCGCAATTTTCCTGCAATATAATATCTTTTTGTTTAGTTAATTCACAAATAACAATTGTTGAATTTGGAAAGTTTTTTTTAATATTCTTAAGATAATTAGTAATTATTGATTTTTTATTTTTACTTATTTCATGAAGTAAAAACCAGAAAAAGAAAATAGCTTTTTTCCCTTTTATATTAATTTTCTTTTTCCACTGACTCACTTTTGATGCATCTGCTTTAAAAATTTTTAAGTTATTTTTATTCTTTTTTTTTATTAATTTCGCTGATTTAACAGACGTACTAGAAACATCAAATCCATATAAATCAAGGCTCTGAAAATTATCGTTTAGTAAATTTAAAAAATGTCCATTGCCACAACCAACATCTATACCTGCTTGAAAAGAATTATTTTGAGATAAATATGAAACCACAGGAGGAAAATATCGCATATGTGTTAAGCCACTACCAATAATATTCTCATTTCTATCAACCTTTAATTTCTTAATATTAATTTTTTTATTAAATATATTTCCTAAATTTAAAATATAGTCTCTATATGAGTGAGGAACGTAGTATGAATTTGCTCTTTTGAATATTTCTGATCCCATCTCAGTAAATTCTAATTCGTTATTGTCTAACTTTTTAAGCAAATTAATTCTTATCAAATAATTTAAGCAGGCTTCGAGTTCTTTTTTGCTCTTAATACTTATTAATCTTTTTTTATCAAATATTGCTTTATTCTTTATAAATTTAAAAATTTTTCTTTTTGAAAGTTCACAAATAATAGGAGCTGAATAAAGTCCTCTTAAATGATAAACTAGTTTTTCAATAGAATAAGTCATAATGTTATCTATAGTTATTTGATATAAAAGTATATTATATTTATTTATGAAAATAGAAAAAGTTTTATTTGATGATTTTGAAAAAATATCAGAACTTAACAAAAGAAATAATTTAATTACTTTAAATAAACATGATTGGATTAATCTATGGAATAAAAATCCATACTTTAGTCGATCAAATGAATGGATAATTGGGTGGAAATTATTAGATAAAGAAAAAATTGTTGGAGCGTGTTTGAACATTCCATTTATTTTTGATTTTAATAATAAAGAGTTTTTAGCTGCAGTTTGCAATAATTACGTGATTGATAAAAAGTATAGATCATTTTCGCTCAAACTAAGACATTTATTTTTAAATCAAAAAAGTATTGATTTATTTATAACTAATTCAGCAAATTCTGAGTCTGAAAAAATAATGGAAGCCTTTAAAGCAAAAAAAATTTCTCAGCAAGATTACCAAAAAAGACTTTTATTTATTGTAAATAAACCAAGATTTTTTTTTAATCTTTTTAAAGGTTTAATTATTAAAGAAAAAATTTTTTTTAATCGAAGTGATATTCAACTTATTAAAGAAGAGAAGATAAAGAAGAATAATAACACTTTTTATTTGAAAAAAAATTTTGATAATGATTTTATACAACTGGCAGAAGAATTAAATAATTTTAGCAATTTGAAATCTTCAAAAAAATTGGAATGGTTAAAATGGAAGTATAACCAGTATATTGAAAGAAAAAAATTTTATGTCATTAAAATTTATAAAGGTCAAAATTTTGTTGGATTTATTGCTATGGTTAGTAACATAGAAAAAAAATACAATTTTAAAAAATTATCTATCGTTGAAATTGTAATTTCAGATAAAGAAAATGATCTGCTTAATGACTCTTTGAAATATTGCATAGATGTCTCAAAAAAATTTAATTTTGATGTTATTGACGTTATAGGTTATAAAAAAAATAAGAGAATAATATTAGAAAAATTAGGATTTATAAAAAAGAAAAGTAAAAATTTTAATTTTTTGGTAAAATGCAGGAACTCTCAGCTTAATTTTGAGCTTTTTGAAAACAAGGAAAATTTAGATTTATCTCTAACGGATGGTGATAATATTTTTTATTTAGATTAGATGGATATAAAAAAAATTATATATGTGTCAATAGATGAGTTCAATAATTCTCAGAATCAATATGAGATCTATAAAAAAAATGACTTTCTTTTACTTGGTGAAGGAAGTGCGCTTGACTCTTTAGCAATAGTAAATTTTTTAACAAAATTAGACAAAAATATTTTTAAAGAGTTTAAAAAAGATCTTGATCTTATGAATAAAATTTTTTCTCTCCAAGAAAACAAATTTACTTTACTAGACCTAGAAGAGTTGTTAAAAAATAATATTTAAAAAAGATTTGCCTAGTCTTAATAAAATTTCTTTTTTCCCTATAAAAAATTTACTTGAAATTAAATATTTAATTAATATCAAAATCATAATTTTTTTTTTAAAATTGTTTTTTTGTGAAAAAATTAAAGCACTGTAATATAATTTTTGTTTATCATTTTTAAATAATTTTTTTAAGAGTTTGTGAAAAATCTTTATTTGGGTTTGTGAAGAATAATTCTCAAATTTTTTATTTTCTTTTAGTATAATAAACTTTATCAATGATTTAGAATGAATATCCAACTTAGTTTTTTTTTCAATATTTTTTAATACAATCTTATATCTCTCCAGATCTTGCTTTTTAGAGTTCTTAAAACTTTGTTGTTTTTTATGCTTTCTTACAAGAGTAAACTGTTTATTTAATATTTTGATTTTATGTTTATTTAGTAAGACCTTTGAAACCAAATCAAAATCTTGCGCAAATTTTAGATTTTGAGAATACCCACCCAATCTTTTGATTATTTTTTTTTTGAACATAATTGTGGTGTGTGAAACAGGGTTATCGATAAAAATTCTACAATTAATCAAATCTGGGTCATGGGTAAATCTCCTCACCGCAATAAGTTTTCCCTTTTCATTAATTGTATTCGATCTACCAGCAACCAAGGCATATTCTTTATTGTTTTTTAAAAATTTGTAGCTTTGAATTATTCTGTCCTTCAAACAAATATCATCTGAATCCATAATTGCTATATACGGAGATTTGGCTAGTCTTATTGCTTTATTAAGTGAGTAAGACTGACCGTAATTTTTTTTATTTCTAATAATTATAAATTTTTTATTATGATTTTTTTGTAAGATTTTATAGGAACCATCATTAGAATAATTATCAATAAATATTACTTGATAAGAATTAAAATTAATATTCTTAATACTATCAATGCAGTTTTGTAGATAATCTGCGGTATTATATACTGGAACGATAATTGTAACTTTAGCATTCATAAAATAAAATTTTATTTATTTTTAGATTTAATTGATTATTTGTTTTTATGCATTTATTAAAATAGAGTATAAATATATCGAAAATTATAACAATTCTTATGATGAAAATTTTTAATTTATCGAGAGGCACGTTAATAAGAATAGATGATGTCGCTCAAAACATGAATTGGGACATGATGAACAAATGTGAAAAATTGTTTAATCAGTATAACATAAAACCAGTTTTAGGTGTAATTCCAAACAATACCGATCCTGATTTACTTAAATTCTCTAAAGAGGAAAATTTTTGGAAAAAAATTAAAGGCTGGCAAGAACAAGGTTGGGAAATTTCTATGCACGGCTATTCTCATAACTACGAGATAGATACGAATAAGAATGATTTTTTTAAACTTGGTGGAAAGTCAGAGTTCTACGGAAAAAGTTTGGAAAAACAAGCAATTAAAATAAAAAAAGGTTTAGAAGTTTTTAATAAAAATAAAATTAAAATTAGATCTTTTTTTGCCCCAAATCATACTTATGATGAAAATACATTTAAAGCTCTTAAATTGTGCGGAATTAATGAAGTTATAGATGGATATGGTTTTCAACCTTATCAAGAAAAAGATTTTGTATTTATTCCTCAACTTTTTTATAGACTAATAAATTTCCCTTTTTCTTTTCAGACTACTCAACTCCATTTAAACGAATGGACAGATATTACATTCAATAATTTTAAAAGATTTGTTTTATCAAACAAAGATAAAATTATTACCTATGACAAAATGTTAAGCAAAACTTCAAATAATATTTTTACTTCTTTTATGAATAATTTACTTAAACACTCGTTAATTACCCTAAGAAAATTTAAGGACAATTAAAATATTGCTTTGGTGGGCGTGATAAGAATTGAACTTATGACCTCTACGATGTCAACGTAGCGTTCTACCACTGAACTACACGCCCATGAAATATATTATATCTGGTCAATCTTTTAATAATTTTTATAGTCTCTTTTATAGGAATTATAAGTTTTTGTTAGTCCTTCTGAAAAAGATATTTTTGGTTTCCACTTCAAAATCTTACTTACTTTTCTTATACTAGGATAAATTTTCATAGCTTCATCTTTCCTCATCTTAATTTTACCGTATTGGGGTTTGCCCTTTTTAACTTTGAAAGTTATCATTTTAATAATCTTTTTTATTTTTATTGGTTTTCCTGTGCCTAGATTCAGAATTTGACCAGATAGTACTTTTTTACTTTTTGAGAAACATTTAAAAATTGCTGATACTACGTCTTCAACATAAATGAAATCTCTAAACTGTTTTCCCTCTGAGCAAGGATATTTGTTATCTTTTAAAGAATTAACTATTAGGATTGGAATTAATCTATTTGCTTCTTGCTTAGGTCCATAAGCTTGGTATAGGCGTAAAACTATTACTGGAAATTTTTTTTTTTTAAATAGATCTAAGAGAAATCTTGAAGCTTGCAACTTAGCTCTTCCATAGGGAGATAAGGGATTGCCTGATAAATTTTCTTTATGTGGAGATTTTAATTTACCATATTCATTACTGCTGCCCATCTGAATAAATGCTTTTATATTTTTTTTTAAGAAAAAATTTGCCAAATTTTTGCATCCAATTAAATGACTTTGAAAAACTTTTTTTTTATCTAAATGATCAATGTAGCCACCCAAATTTACTACAAAGTGAAATCTGTTTTTAATTTTTTTTTTTATATCCTTGAAGCTTGATATATCGCCAATTAAATACTTTACTTTTTTTAGGTATCGATAGCTTTTTGGTTTTCTTGTTGAAAAACTTGTAACTTCCCAATTTTTGCTTAAACACTTTTTTGCAAGGTGATAACCAATAAAACCTGTGCCTCCAACAATTAAAATTTTTTTTTTCAAATCTTCTTAAAACTTTCTTTTATAAAATCTAAATCTCGTTTTGTATCTACACACTGCCAGAAACCAGTATGTTTATAAGCAACTAATTGTTTTTTTTTATAAACTTTCTCTAAGGGCTCTCTCTCTAAAAAACTTTGATCATTTCTAATATTTTTTAAAAACTCCGGCTCAATTACAAAAAAACCACCATTAATCCACCCTTCATCTAATTTGGACTTTTCTTTAAAATAATTAACAAAGTCTCCTTTTAATTTAATTGCACCAAACCTTGCTGGAGGTCTGACTGCTGTTAGGGTAACTAACTTTTTTTTTTTGTTATGAAATTCTAGTAATTTTTTTAAATTTATGTTTGATAATCCGTCTCCATATGTAAGAAAAAATTTTTCTTGTTTTAAATATTTTCCTAATCTTTTTAACCTTCCTCCGGTCATTGTATTTCTTCCTGTATCAATTAAGTTAATTTTCCAGCCAAAAGAATTTTTATTAAAATACTTTTTTATGATTTCTCCTTTGTACCCCAGTGCTAAATAAAAATCATCAAATCCATATTTGGCGTAATGTTTCATAATATAATAAATCATTGGTTTACCCTTAATATCAATCATAGGTTTTGGTATCGAATGAGTATATTCAGACAGCCTTGTCCCTAATCCACCTGCTAATATAACAACTTTCATTTTATTTTTTTTTTTTAATTAATTCTTCAAATTGTGCAATTTGTATTAATGTAAAATTTGCTTTTTTTTTATTTTTTGAATAAAAATTTTTATACCAATTGATGACCATAGATATTGTTTCCTCAAATGATAGTATACATTTCCAATTTAATTTTCTTAAAGCTTTATTAGAATTTAACTTTAATAATTTTGACTCATAATAAACGCTTTTTTCAGAATTTATTTTGAATTTTACTTTTTTCCAATTTTTTTTCATAAGCTTAATAACCTCTGAAACTTTTTTTACATTTTTGGAGCTTGGCCCAAAATTAAAAGCCTGGCCATTTAAGTTATTTTTATTTTTAAGTTTTATTGCAAGCACCAAATATCCATGAATAGCTTCTAAAACATGTTGCCAAGGTCTTGTAGAACTAGGATTTCTAATTAATACAGATCTATTTTTAGACCAAGATTTAACACAATCAGGAATTAGTCTATTGGGTGACCAATCACCACCTCCCAAAACATTACCAGCCCTAGCTATTCCAATTTTAAGTTTTTTGTTTTTAGAATAAAAAGATTTAATGTATGATTCTATTATCAACTCTGCAGCTGCTTTGGAGGCGCTGTAAGGATCATGTCCACCTAAAATATCGTTTTCCGAGTAGCCTCTTTTAATTTCAAAATTTTTGTAAACTTTATCGCTCGTAATTATTACAACAATACATTTTTTACGAACATATTTAAGTGACTCCAAGATGTTTAAGGTACCTAAAGTATTTGTTTCAAATGTAAGTCTTGGATTTTTATAAGACTCTGTTACAATTGCTTGAGCGGCTAAATGAAAGATAAAATCAGGTTTTTTTTTTTTAATTATATGTTTTATTTTTTCTTTATTTCTAATATCACATAAATTGTGATCAATTTTTTTTTGTAAATTTAAAGACAAAAAGTGCGATGGCGTTGTATTAATTGATAACGATAATCCAGTTACTTTAGCACCCATTTTTACAAGCCAAGCAGTAAGCCACGATCCTTTGAAACCTGTATGACCTGTAATTATGATCCTTTTATTTTTAAAAAATTTTTTAAGTGTTCCCATTTTAATTTTTTAACAGAATTAGATCTGTATGAAGTGAGTGCGATCCTTTTTTTTCATCATCCCAACCTTTTTCTAAATTTAATAAGTTTTTTTTATTAATTTCGTTAATAGTTGCATCTGCATCTGATAGATCAACATACTGGTCAAATTTTGAAATTAAGTTAAGCATATTTTCCCAAACATTAGCTCTTTTCAAGGCATAAGGCCAAAATTCTACAACTATTGGTGCCTTAGCTTTGAGTAAGTTTTCCGCACCAGATAAAACAACAGGTTCATAACCTTGAACATCAATCCAAACTAAATCTTCATTTGAGTTAATTTCTTTAAATAATGTGTCAAATTTTTTCGATTTTACCTTAGTTATATTTCTATTTTCTTCACCATGCGTATTAAATTTTGAATCTACCTTAATTCTATGATCACCTAAATTATCGAGGGATAGTTCTATTTCTAATATTTTATCATCAAAATTTGACATTGCATAATGATACGGAATTATTTTTTCCTTTAAATTATTCAACTCTATATTTGCTTTGAGTAATCTAAAATTATTATTTTCTGGTTCTACCGCGTAAGCTTTTTCCACTAATCCTCTGTTCACTGCTGGAATACAAATTACACCTATATTTGCGCCAATATCATAAAGGTTTTTAATTTTTATATTTTTTTTTGTTTTAAGAAAATTTATAGTTTTTTCTAGTTTTTTTAAATCAAATTCACCACTTACTAATATTTCTTTTGAGATAACACTATCGTTATTAAAAACAATAAATTGTTCACCGTATTTATTCTGTAAGCCAGAATATTTGGTATAATTTTTTTGAAGATCAAATAACAATCCTTTTATGAAGGGACTTTTAGTTTTGAATAAAGGATATAAAAAAAAATAAATAATTTTATAAATTATCTTTTTTAAACCAGTTATTCTTAAAATAAATTTTAACTTATCTTTAAAAGATAGTTGATTAAAATTTTTAAATGATAGTTGATTTAAATATTTTCTCATTTTATTTTGAATTAAAAAATTTTTCTTGGGTCTTAAAAATTAATTCAAATAGGTGTTACTGTGGGCTTGAATAAATTAAGTTTACCATTTTCATAACTTCTAAACCGTCTTCTGCAGATGGAGAAAGGTTTTTTTTACTCTCTATATTTTCTACAAAGGTATTAATTTCATCACCATACGAATTTGGTTTAAGTTTGCTAAAATCTTTTAATTGTAATTTTTTTTCTTTATCTCTCCAGTAAACTTTATCACCTCCATGCGTATCAAATCTACCGTCAACATTGATATAGCCTTCTGAGCCATTAAGTTCAAAAAAGAAATAACCAGATTGGAGTCTCCAAGAACAAAAAATCGATGCTACCTTTCCATCTTTTGTTTTGAAATTTCCAAAAGCTGTGTCTTCCACGTCTATATTTTTATCTTTCCAATAAATATTGGAAATAATTCCTGAGCCTTTTTCAAAATTTCCTAAAAACAATCTTGAAATATCTAATAAGTGACAACCATTATCTATCAATGTACCTCCTCCACTCATTTCCTTTTTCCAAAACCAGGAATTTTTTATTCTTTCACCATTGTGTCCAATTCTTCCACTGAAACTTAATATTTCTCCTATTTCATTTTGGTCTACTAATTTTTTAGCAAACTTAACACTTTCAAAATAACGATGATTAGATCCTATTTGAAGTTTATTAGGATATTTTTTTGATATCTTTAAAATTTCCTGCGCTTCTAATAAATTGGTAGCTAATGGTTTTTCGCAAAAAACGTATTTACCAGAATTTAAACTTTTAATTATCAGGTCTTTATGAAATTTATTTGGAGCACATATACATATGACATCAATACTCTTATCTTGTAAAACTTTTTCTAAGGTGGAAGAGGTAACTTGTAAAGCGCTCTCAGCCTTTGTTAAATTTTCTTGATTAGGATCAATAATCGTTATTAGCTTTCCTTTTAATGAATTTTTTATAGATTGTGCTCTTTTTAAACCAAAAGATCCAACTCCTATCACTGCAAAATTCATAAAATAATTATTTTTTACCTAATTTAATTATTTCTTCACAAACAAAATCTATGTCTTCATTTGGAATAATGTTTCCTGAAGGTAGATAAAAACCATCATTCATTAATATATTTGCATTGGGGCAGTCATTTTTTTCAAATGATTTATATTTTTTTATTAATAAATCTTGATAGCTAATAGGCACGAAGGCATTTCTTGTCTCAATATTTTTCTCTTTTAACTTAATACAAAGCTCATCCCTTGTTATGCCGTAGTCTTTGTTTACCGATAAATTGAAAACCCACATTATATACTTAGCCCAGCTTTCGACTTTCGGTATTTCTATTCCCTTTACATTTTTAAGGTTATGTTTATACCTATTATAAATTCTCTCTTTTTCTTCAAAAACTTTGTCTATGCTTTCAAGCTGAGCCAAACCTATTGCGGCACTAATATTGGGCAATCTATAATTAAAGCCAATATCATCATGAATAAATTTTTGAATTTTACCATAAGCTAAATTTTTCAAATTTTTTGCTTTTTCAGCTACTTCCTTGGAGTTGGTAGTAACCATTCCACCTTCTCCACATGTAATAGTTTTGTTAGAAAAAAAACTAAATGCAGCTACATCGCCTATAGAGCCAACCTTCTTATTTTTATATTCACAACCATGTGCTTCTGCACAATCCTCAATAATTTTTAGATTATGTTTTTTTGCTACTTTTAAAACTGGATCCATATCTACTGGATGTCCAAAAAGATGGACAACCATAATTGCTTTTGTTCTCTTAGTTATTTTTTTTTCTAAAAGTTCAGGGTTTAATTGCCAAGTATCCTTATTGACATCAATTGGCACAGGGATTGCATTACAATAATCTACAGAAAAAGCACATGCCATATTAGTAAGTGTAGATACAAGAACTTCATCACCATCTTTTATACCTACAGCCGCACAAGCTACGTGAAGCGCAGTAGTGCCGCTAGTTGTCGTAATTCCATACTTGCAATCAACAAAATCACTAAACTTTTCTTCAAAATTCTTTACGTAAGAACCTTGACCCAACCATGCTGTATCTAAACAGTCATTAACGTATTTTTTTTCTTGTTCACCTAATTGAATATCAAAAACTGGAATTCTTTTATAACTTTTACTCATCATTAACTCTTTCTTTTTATAAATTTTTTGTAGATTTCTTTTGCTATTATATTGTTACACTTATCATTAACATGAAAATTACTTACAAACAACCATTCATTGTCATATTTTTTTTGATTTAAAAATTCATTTAAATCTAAA
>MDTB01200218.1_pt1 | contig 10492 bp, 11 predicted proteins | sample 811161 | NCBI WGS metagenome assembly MDTB01 (sample SAMN05326650, study PRJNA326480) | marine metagenome | isolation source: seawater | place: Mediterranean Sea | collected 2009
ACTTCATCGGATAATAAAAAAACGGTTAAAGCAAAGTAATTCGATCTATTCCAGTCTAGTATAACATCAAAATTTTTTGTTACTAAAAAAAACTGTTTTCCTTCTAAGTCAGGTATAACAAGTCTCATAAGCACTCTTTCATTGTAATTATTTTTTAAAGAAATACCATTTCTTTCCCAAAATTTTTTTGTTTTATATTTTTTTTTTTGAGATAAATTTCTCAGCTTATCGGTAATTGTAATATTAACTTCTTCCCCCCATAATAGATTATTATTCCAACCAACCTGATTTAAATAATTAGCTCCAGAGGCTAATGCATCAGACTTTTTAAAAAGATTAATTTTATTATCATTATCGAAATCAATTGCAAATTTATGAAAAGTACTAGGCATAAACTGTGTTTGTCCAAATGCCCCTGCCCATGAACCTCTAAAATCCTTTGGAGAAATATGACCATCTTCAAGAATTTTTAATGCCAATTTTAACTCTTTTAAGAAAAACTCTTGTCTTCTACCGTCATAAGCCAATGAGAGAAGAGAGCGCAATATATCTAGCTTCCCTATATGTTTACCAAAAGATGTTTCTATTCCCCACAATGATACTAGTATTGTAGGATTAACTTTAAACTTTTCATTTAATAACAGTAATAATTCTTTGTTCTCCTTATAGATTTTATTTATCTCTTTTTTTTTTTGGGGGGTTATATTTCTTTGCAAGTATTTCTGAAATGTTAATTTAAATTCAGGTTGTTTTCTATCAAACTTTATAACCTTTGGATTAAAATCTATCGCATCAACAAGTTTTAAAGTAGAATCTTTAAAATTTTCTTTTTTTAAAGTCTCTTTCAATTCCTTTTTCCAATCACTCCAGCTTAGAACTTGAACCTTTTCAAAATCAAGATTAGGTGAATCATTACTTTTAGAAAAACCTAGCTGGTAAGTAAAAATTAACATTAAAAAAAATATTATTTTCATTTTACTTAAATCTAAGATTTGATCTGTTTAGCTGATTTATTTTTGTTACACCCATTAGCTTCATATCTCTTTCAACTTCATTCTTTAAATTTTCTATTGCTTTTGTTACACCAACTTGACCTCCAGATGCTAAAGCATATAAGTAAAGCCTTCCTCCAGAGCATGCATTAGCACCTTTTGAAAGTGCTTTTAAGATATGAGATCCTCTTCTTATTCCACCGTCACAAATGATGTCTATTTTACCACCAACAGCGTCTATAATTTCATCTAATTGATCAAACGGAGAACGTGAACCATCAAGTTGTCTTCCACCATGATTAGAAATCATTATTGCATCAGCACCAATATCCACTGCTTTTTTAGCATCTTCCTGTGACATAATACCTTTTAAGCAAAAGGTTCCTCCCCATTTTTTTTTTATATTTTCTGCATCTTTCCAACTCATATTTTGGTCTAACATATTAGAGAAATAGTCAGAAACCGAAATCTTGATATCTGTTCCTTCTTTGATAAAATCACTAAGAAAAGGTAAATCAAATTTTTTTCTAAAAATATAATTAAGTGTCCATTTGGGTTTAAACATAAAACTCAGAAAACTTTTTAACGTAAGCCTAGGTGGAGATGTAAAACCTGTTCTAATATCTCTTTCTCTATTTCCTCCAGTAATTGTATCAACGGTAAGAGCAATTGCATCGATATTATTTGACTTGCATTTATCAATCATTGAATTTGTTAACCCCTTGTCTTTGTGAAAATATAATTGAAAAATTTTAGGCGAAGAGATTGACTTAATTTCTTCTATTGGAATCGTTGACAGCGAGGAAATACCAAAAAAAGTATTAAATTTTTGAGCTGCTTTTGCAACAGCCATTTCACCTTCGTGATGAAAAAGTCTTTGAAGAGCTGTTGGTGATAAAAAAAAAGGTAAACTAATTTTTTTTCCTAAAATTTTAGTGCCTAAATCAACTGTTTCAACTGACCTAAGAACACTTGGGACTAAAAAGCAATCATCATAGGCTGAAGTATTTCTTTTATAGGTAACCTCATCATCAGCGGCTCCGTCAATATAATGAAAAATTGGTGAAGGCAAGTTTTTCCTTGCTAGTTCTCTAAAATCATTAACATTATTACAACTAGATATTTTCATGAATTTAATTAATAATACTCTATGGATAATATTCAACGAAAACTTTTAATTAAAAAAGATAAAAAAGCTAAACAAATTGTAAATTTCTCTTCTTTAGTTGATGAAACTAGTATTATTTTTTCAGGAAAGAAAGATGATGATTTTATAATAAAGATTAAAGATGCATTAATGGATTCCTTATCCCTGACAAGGAAAATTAGTAAAGATATTTTAAAAATGGAGGGATTATCGGGTAGAAAATATAGATCGTTGATAAATAGTCTTGTTTATAAAGTTAAAAACCCCTCCTATTTAGAGATCGGATCTTGGCTGGGATCTACTGCATGTTCAGCAGTTTTTAAGAATAACTTAACAATTACATGCATAGATAACTGGAGTCAGGTTTTTTTTGAAAAAGAATTTCCCAATCCTGAAAAAATTTTTAAAGCAAATATTAAGAAATACCTAGGCAAGGGTTCAAAATACAGTTTTATAAACAATGATTTTAGAAAAATAGATTTCTCATCAATTGGTAAACATAATATTTATCTATTTGACGGTCCACATCACTTCGAGGACCACTTCGATGGAATAATAATTGCTCAGCCAGCATTAACTGAAAAGTTTATTCTGATTATAGATGACTGGAATTGGGATCAAGTTCGTAACGGTACAATCTCAGCTTTAAAACATCTTAAACTAAATGTGATATCAAAACTAGAGATCAGAACAACACAAGATGGATCTAATGCTCTCATGATGGGTCAAAATAGTGACTGGCATCAAGGATATTGTTTTTTTGTAATACAAAAATAGTTACTTTTTTTTTTTAAGTGCATCTGAAATTACAGATGAAATTAATGAAGTATCCTTTTTGGTTACGTATTTCAAAGATGCTAATTTATCCACAATAGTGTTAGAGGAATCTTTTAGAAGCTCTTTTATGTTATTATTTTTTTTTTTCATGATCATGTTATGAAAGATTAATGCCAAAAAAACAAATTAATCTCTAAAATTTATAAATTGAAGAGGCTGCTTTATTTCTAGGTTTTTTATAGTTTGGATTACCTCTTGAAGTACATCTCTTTTTGCACCAGTAATCCTTAGCTCCTCTCCTCTAATAGAAAACTGGACCTTAAACTTACTATTTTTAATAATTTTATTTATTTTTTGAGATATTTCTTTATCAATGCCTTGAATTATTTTTGATTTTTGTCTTAACATTCCTCCTTTAGCATCCTCGATTTTTGAGAAATCAAATGCCCCAGTTGAAACCTTTCTTTTTACTAAATGTGTTCTGAATATTAGTTGAACTTGATCAATTTTATATTGGTCCTCTGCCATTAATTCAATTTCATCAGATTCTCTTGAAATTTTTGATTGACTATTTTTAAAATCATACCTTGCAGTAATTTCTCTCATAGCACTATTTATTGCATTATCTACTTCGGCTAGATCAGTTTTTGAAACAATATCAAAAGATGGCATCAATATTCCAAATTATTAATTAGTTGTAATTATAGGTGTCTATTATAAAATCAAATTCTCTGTTAAGTAAACAAATAAGTAATTTATAATGTTAGAAATAAGATCTCCTTGGAATTTGGAAGTTATAAAAAAAATAAAATGTCATAATGAAAATGAGATTGACAAAATTATAAGTTCTGCACATAAAACAGCTCAAGATAAAGCTGTGAGTTTTCCAAAAAAAGATAGAATTCAAATTTTAAATAAATTTTCAAAAAAGATAAAACAAAATATCAATGAACTGGCTAAATTAGCTACTAACGAAGGAGGAAAACCTCTTCAAGATTCAATAATTGAAATAAATAGAGGAGCTGAAGGTGTTGATTCAGCTATAGAGGTATTAAAATCGGATGCTGGAAGTGTAATTCCAATGAATATAAATGAAGCCTCAAACAACAGAATTGCTTTCACTCAAAAAGAACCAATTGGAATAGTTCTGGCAATTAGTGCATTTAATCATCCATTTAATCTAATTATCCACCAAATTATTCCAGCAATTGCCTCTGGTTGCGTTGTAATAGTTAAACCAGCTGAAGATACACCACTCTCTTGTATTAAAATTTTAGAAATGCTTTTAGAATCAGGTCTTCCTGATAATAGATGTTATTTTTGTATGCCAGAAAACCTCAAACTTGCAGAAAAATTAGTATCCGATGAAAGAATTGATTTTTTAAGCTTCATTGGTTCAGCAAAAATTGGCTGGATGTTAAGGTCAAAACTTTCCCCTGGGACAAGATGTGCATTAGAGCATGGAGGAATGGCACCCACTTTTTTGACCGAAACCACTAATCTAGATATTGCTTCTAAGCTATTAATTAAAGGTGGTTTTTACCATGCTGGCCAGGTGTGTGTTTCAGTTCAAAGAGTTTTTGTTCAGAAAAAGATCTTTGACGACTTTTTGAGTATATTTGAAAAAAACTTAAAACCATTAAAAATAGGAAATCCTTTAGACAAAAATACAGAAGTTGGTCCACTGATCCGACCATCTGAAGTTGATAGAGTCCAAGAATGGGTAAATGAATCAATAACAGAAGGAACTAGTGTATTATGTGGAGGAAATAAAATATCAGAAACTTGTTTTGATAAAACCGTATTAATTAACCCAAGGTTTTCAGATAAAGTTTCTAAAATGGAAATTTTTGGTCCTGTTGTTAACATATATTCCTATGAAGACATAAATAAAGCTATTGAAATTGCAAATGACACCAATGTATCTTTTCAAGCATCGATTTTTTCAAATGATATTGATCAAACAATGAATTTTTACAAAAAAATTAATGCTTCTGCTGTGTTTCATAATGATCATACTGCATTTAGGGTTGATTGGATGCCCTTTACAGGACTAAAACACTCTGGTCATGGTGTAGGAGGTATAAAATATACAATGCACGAGATGCAAATTGAAAAAATGATGGTTTTAAGAAATTAATTTTAAAAAGGAGAAATTATGAAAGCATCAGATTTATTTATTAAATGTTTAGAGGAGGAAGGAGTAACAAAAATTTTTGGTATTCCTGGTGAAGAGAATGCTGACTTCATGATTTCTCTAAAAAAAAGCAAAAAAATAGAATTTATATTATGTAGGCACGAACAAGCAGCAGCCTTTATGGCTGATGTTTATGGAAGACTTACGGGTAAAGCTGGAGTGTGTTTAGCTACTCTTGGTCCTGGTGTAACTAACTTAATGACCGGTCTAGCTGATGCTAACATGGATAGAGCACCTGTTGTTGCAATAATTGGTCAAGGTTCGACTAATAGACTACATAAAGAGAGTCATCAAATTATGGACTCAATAAGTATGGTAGCCCCAATTTCTAAATGGGCACAAACAATCCTTTCTCCAAGAAACATTACAGAGGTTGTTAGAAAAGCATTTAAAGTAGCTGAAACAGAAAAGCCAGGAGTAACAGTCATTGAATTACCAGAAGATATTGCTAAAGAAGAAATAAAAGACGATCCAATTAAACCAACTTTAACAAGAAGGCCAGCAGCAGATAATAGAGCTATCAATGAAGCTGTTGAAATGATTATAAATGCTAAAAATCCAATAATATTAGCAGGTAACGGTACAATTAGAAAGAGGGCTTCTAACAGATTAAGAGTTTTGGTTGAAAACTTAGGAATTGGAGTAATTAATACTTTTATGGGGAAAGGATCTATATCATCAAGTGACAAACACAGTTTATTTACTATAGGACTAGGTAGTGGAGATTATAACAATTTAGCAATAGATGAGTCTGATTTAGTCATTGCGATTGGTTACGACCTTGTTGAGTACAGTCCATCAGCATGGAACAGAATTGAAAAAGGGAAAAAAAGAGTTATTCACATAGATTATACTCCTGCTGAAGTTGATAGGGATTATCTCCCAAATGTAGAAATAATAGCAGATTTAGCAGGAGCGCTATTTCAATTAAATAATGCACTAATTGAAAAAGTTGGGAGGAAGAATTTACCAATTTTTAGTGTAAACTCTATACAAAAGGCAAGAGAAACTATGCTTAACCATCTAAACCAAAATAATGATGATGATTCCTTTCCAATGAAGCCGCAAAGAGTTTTAGCTGATGTAAGAAAAGTTATGGACGATGATGATATCGTTTTATCAGATGTTGGTGCACATAAAATGTGGGTTGCAAGAGAGTATAATTGCACCTCACCCAACACATGTCTTATATCAAATGGTTTTTGTACAATGGGGTTTGCATTGCCTGGATCAATGGGAGCAAAAATGGTTTTTCCTAATAAGAAACTATTGTCAATTAATGGAGATGCAGGGTTTTTAATGAATGTACAAGATTTAGAAACAGCAGTTAGACAAAAATTAAATGTTGTTGCTGTTGTGTGGTTAGATGGAGAATATGGATTAATTAAATGGAAACAGCAAATTCAATTTAGTGGAGAGCATTCAGACCTAAAATTTGACAACCCTGATTTTGGAGAACTTGCTAAATCAATGAATATGTGGGGCACACAAATTAATAGTGCAAAAGATTTTTTACCAGCACTTCAGGAAGCATTTAAACAAAAGGGACCTGCAATTATTGGTGTTCCGGTAGACTATTCAGAAAATATGAGATTAACAGAGCATCTAGGAAAAGTTTCAGCAATTATTTAATGTTTAAAAATTTTGTAATTTGTTTTCTATTTGTATTTTTTTCTTTTGATTCTAAGAGCAAGGTCTGTGAAATTTCGATCATAAAAAATTTTAAAGACTTAAAGGAAAAAATAAAAATATGTGATAAAGGGGATAAGCTTTATTTGAATTATGACATAAAACTTATTGGTGAAGAATTAATTATAAATCTATGTAGTCTTAAAGATACAGTTATATTTAAAGAAGAATCAAAAATAATTCATAAAAGAAAAAGCGGAGCATCTATAATCTGTATATATGATCCTAGTAAAGAAATTTTTAACTAATTTTATAGTACGGAAGCTCTTCAGTGTTTGTCACACCCATTGCAGCTATTCTTTCAACAACTTGAAGTGCTTTTTGGAACTTTCTTTCGTTAACGTCACTAGTATTCTTTGAGAAATTTCCTCCACATATAGAAACACCATAGTTCGTTTGTACTGGTCGTATCACTCTACCCTTACTTAGGCCATCACTTAAATGTGTGAAAATAAACTCTTCTTGTTGAGGAATTACAATTTCTCTTTCGTACAGAAAATGCCTTACTTTTTTCTCTGCTTGTAAAGTTAAATTCCAAAATTCATTCTCTGAGTTTGTAGACTCACCTGAGACAAAATCAAAAGCCAAACAAAAACTTAAAAAAAGTTTTTCATAGATATTTGCATCTCTCCAAGCTGATACTTCCATATTTTTCCAAATACTTGTATTCATATCTGAAAATATCTTTGGCACTCTCTCAAAAAAAACTTTGTGCAAACTAAGATCATTTTTTGGTTTATCAATTTTATTGTCTTTATATAGATCTGTTGACGCGTATGATTGGCATAATGGGCAAGACTGGTCTGATAATATCTTTTTCTTATAAACCAAAGAACATCTCAAATCATCTTTATTCATTCCCTCACAAAGCAGGTAAGTATAATCTCTGTTTTCAACAAATTGTTCTTTACTTATCCAGTTAAATCTATTTTTAAACTCTAAATATGATTTTCTATGGTTCCATAATTTCCATTTTAATTTTTCAACAGGCCCAAAGGTTGTAAAGTTTGAACTAACATCAATAACAATACATTTTTCTTTATTTTCTGAGGATCTAAGACCTCTTCCCACAGATTGACCCCAAAAAACTTTCGATAATGTTGGTCTTAGGTGGACAATTATATTACAATTGGGGTTATCCCAACCTTCAGATAATACTCCAACAGAGATCAATGACTCCAATTCTCCTTTTTCATGTTTTTCTAATATTACTAATCTTTCTTTAATTGGGGTTTTTGCAGTAATCAACTCAACTTTTAAGTCATATTTCAAGACTTCTCTTTTAGTCTTTTCAGCAACCAGCAAATCAGGACAGAACCATGCAGATATTGGCTTTCCTTTAATACTTTTTCTTTGGTCCATATAAATTTTACAAGCATAATCAATCATAGAAGATTTTATAATTGCATTAGAAAGTTGCTCAACAGGAAAGTCACCTGTAGAAATATCCATCTTTTCTAATTCTAAGTCATGAATAAAAAAAGATTTATATTCTGCTGGAACAAGTACTTTTTCTTTAATTAATTCTTCAATATCTGCACAATCAATAATTGCATCAAAAGCCAAGCCTAATTGATCTTTTTGATCACCAGTTCTTCTTTCAGGTGAAGCTGTTAAACCCAACAATTTTGATTCTTCTCTGGAATTAGCATCAAATTGATCTAGCAACTCTTTATAGGCCTGACCATTTGGGGAAACTCTATGCGCTTCATCAATAATTAATAGATCACAATCGCTTATAGCTTTCATTAAAAAGTCTCTTGACCTAAGATTTGTTGAAATCAACACATCATAATTACTGAAAGGTTTCCCTGATTCAGATAAACCAAGTTTTTTCACTTTGTGTTCATTAGAGAGACCTTTTTCTAATTGCTCAAGTAAAACTAGCCTATGACAAAGTACAACTATTTTTTTATTTTTATAGAATCTATTTATAATTTCGCTAGCAAGAACTGTCTTCCCTGCCCCAGTTGGTGCTTTTAAAATAAACTTCCGATAATTTTTTATTATATCAGGAAATTCATCTATTACTTTTTGTTGCCATCTACGTAATTTCATGAACCATTTATTTTAATATATTTTTTATTGATTATCCATCAGCTTTATGTTTTTAGTATATTTAATGAAGATTCAAATATTAAAATCAAAGCTTCACAGAGCTAAAATTACAGAAATTCATCTCGATTATGAAGGTTCATGCGCAATTGACGAGGAATTGTTAGAAGCTGCTTCAATTAACGAATATGAGATGATTCATATTTATAACCTCAATAATGGGAACAGATTTGTAACATATGCTATAAAGGCAGAGAAAGGTTCAGGTATTATATCACTCAATGGTGCGGCTGCATATCAAGGTAATAAAGATGATCTTATTATTATTTGTACTTATGCAGAAATTGATCAAAATAAAGCCAAGGAACACGAACCTAAGCTTATTTACTTTAAAGAACAATCTAACATTATTAATAAGATTAAGTCACAAATTCCGACCCAAAAAAATAACGTTGTTTCACTATAATCATGTCTAGAAGTATGTGGATAATCATAATTCTGATTACAATTCTGATGATTAGTTCTTACTGGTTTTCTAAAAACAAAAGTGCTCCCCCTTGGGTGAAATGCAAAGAATCTCTATTTGAGCAGGTTGTTTTTAAAAAATGTACACCCAGTTCTTTTTCTCAACCAGGTACAATAAATTCTGAAACAGAGTTTGAGAATTATGATGAACAACAACAAAATCAGCAATAAAATATATTGATTAATTGAAAGATTTATGTCATTAAAAATAATTATGCCGCTTTAGCTCAGTTGGTAGAGCAACTGATTTGTAATCAGTGGGTCGGGAGTTCAAATCTCTCAAGCGGCACCACTCTAATTCACCCTCACATTGACTTTCAGCCAGATTTACTGCATAGGCCACTGGTAACACAAAAGCTTAAAAATATGCGTTTTTTAAGCAAAAAGTAACACAGGGGTAACACAGGAATTTGCTATAATTTAAAATGTTGAATAAGTAAATTACTTTTATTTTCATCGAGAACTTTAAATTTAAATATTTTATTTTCCTCCCCATAAGATAGCAACTTATTAAAATCTTTTATATGAATTGAAATTTCTTTTATTTCTTTAAAAAAATACATACATTCCCAAGTTTCTCCATCGTCTTTTACCTTGCTCAACAGATTCATTTGGGACATTAAGGTGTTATTAAAAAGACCTAATGACTTCTAAAAAAACTCCACCATATTTCTCTAACTTTTGAGAACCAACTCCATTAAGTTTCCCCATCTCTTCAAGAGTTTGGGGCTTATGGAGTAGCATTTGATGAAGAGTGGTGTCAGGAAATATTATGTAAGCAGGAACGTGTCGTTTACGAGCCAGTTCCATGCGTTTAGATTTAAGTGCTGAGAATAATTCTTTTTCATCATTAAGTGTATCTACACTTATTGCTTCAGCTTTAATTCTTTTTTCTTTAATCGGTGTATTAAATTCAATCTTACGATAAAAATATTCCTCCTCACCCTTTAGAACTGTTTCACCTTTTCGAGTAATTTGCAATGCACCATAACGTTGAATATTAATAAGTAGGTAATTAGCTGAAACCAACTGACGAATAAATATTTTCCAAAAGTCAGCCGTAGCTGTTCTTCCCACTCCAAACGTTTTAATTTTCTCGTGTCCTTTGGC
>MDTB01071027.1_pt1 | contig 10491 bp, 6 predicted proteins | sample 811161 | NCBI WGS metagenome assembly MDTB01 (sample SAMN05326650, study PRJNA326480) | marine metagenome | isolation source: seawater | place: Mediterranean Sea | collected 2009
ATAATCAATGGTTGGCTCAAAGCTGGCCGGGGTCACACCGGTGATATCATTTACCAGCTCATCAAGCCGATAGCCCACCGCCAGCTTGGCTGCTACCTTGGCAATCGGAAAACCAGTGGCTTTTGACGCTAGTGCAGATGACCGGCTGACTCGAGGATTCATCTCAATTATAATCACGCGCCCGTCTGTAGGGTTGACCGCAAACTGCACATTTGACCCACCTGTATCGACACCAATTTCGCGTAAGACTGCCAGCGAGGCATCACGCAGGCGCTGATATTCCTTATCTGTTAGCGTCAAGGCAGGGGCAACAGTAATGGAATCCCCAGTATGCACGCCCATCGGGTCAACATTTTCAATCGAACAGATGATGATACAATTATCCGCATGGTCACGCACCACCTCCATCTCATATTCTTTCCAGCCCAGAAGTGATTCCTCAATCAGAATTTCAGTTACAGGCGATAGCCGTAGCCCGTCCCGCACAATTTGTTCAAACTCCTCTGAATTATAGGCCACCCCGCCGCCTTCACCGCCAAGCGTGAAGGAAGGGCGGATAATGGCTGGCAGCCCGACATACTCAAGCGCGGCCATACCATCATCAAAGTTATTCACTGTGCGAGACCGAGCAGATTCAAGCCCTATGGAATCCATTGCCGCTCGGAATAATTTCCGGTCTTCGGCTTTTTCAATGGCCTCCGGTCTAGCTCCAATAAGCTCCACATCATATTTGTCAAGGACGCCCTGTTCATGCAAAGCCAGCGCTGTATTCAGCGCGGTCTGTCCGCCCATTGTCGGCAACAGCACATCCGGCAATTCTTTTTCGATAATCCGGGCCACCACATCAGGGGTAATAGGCTCAATATAGGTCGCATCTGCCATCACTGGGTCTGTCATAATGGTGGCGGGATTGGAATTGACCAGAATGACCCGAAAGCCTTCTTCTTTCAGTGCCTTACAAGCTTGCGCTCCGGAATAGTCAAACTCACATGCCTGTCCAATAATAATAGGTCCTGCCCCAATAATCAGAATGGAATGGATATCCTCACGACGTGGCATGTTATACACCTCACTTTCTGGTCTGTGTTATTCACCTACGGGCGGTTAGGGGAGTCAAATTCTTCTCTTACTCTTGCTCTTATTCTTGTCTGGCGGCCTTGTAGGCATCCATCAGGGTAGCAAACTGGTTGAACAAATAGCGTGAATCATGAGGCCCTGGTGATGATTCTGGATGATACTGCACACAAAAAATCGGTTTGTTTTTATGCCGCAATCCCTCAACAGAACCGTCAAACAGGCTCACATGGCTGATCTCGACCTCTTCTGGGAGGCTGTCTTCAACCACCATAAAGCCATGGTTCTGGCTGGTGATCTCAATTCGTCCTGTGTTCAGATTACGCACCGGGTGATTGGCCCCGCGATGCCCCTTACTCATCTTTACTGTTGTACCACCAAAGGCCAAAGCCAGCAGCTGATGGCCAATACAAATCCCAAAAATCGGAATATTTTTTGTCAGCAGCTGGGTAATCTCCTTTTTGGCATAAGCAGCTGTCGCGGCTGGATCGCCAGGACCGTTCGCCAGAAAAATCCCGTCCGGGTGGTATGCCAGTATTTCAGCAGCTGACGTTGTCGCAGGCACCACTTTAACATCACAACCTGCAGCAGTCAGACAGCGCAGAATATTCTGCTTACAGCCATAATCAACAGCAATCACTTTATATTTGGCTGTGCGTGCATCTGCTGCCGGAGAGCTGTTGGCGCTTAATTCAAATACACTGCTGCCCCAGCCATAAACGTCTTTAGTGCTAACCTTACTAGCCAGATCCATGCCATTCAGTCCCGGCCAGCTCTTGACCATCTGCTTCAGGCTCTTTAGGTCAAACTGACCGTCTCTGCAATGACTTAAAACGCCTTTTGGGGCGCCATTATTGCGGATATGCCGGGTTAGGGCGCGTGTATCAATGCCGGCAATGCCCGGCAGATTATGGGCGGTCAACCAGCTTTGCAGATCAGATTCGGCCCGCCAGTTGGACGGGCTGGTCACCTCATTGCGGACAATCATGCCCAGCGCAAAAGGCTGGTCAGTTTCAATATCCTCTCCATTGGCCCCGGTATTACCAATATGTGGGAAGGTAAAGGTGACCAGCTGGCCTGCATAGGAAGGGTCAGTTATAATCTCTTGGTATCCTGTCATTGAAGTGTTAAAACATACCTCACCAACAGCTGTCCTTTCTGCTCCGAAGCCCTGACCATAAAACATACTGCCATCCTCTAACATCAACAGGGCGGTTGGCCGAGAATGCGGGGTAAAGGCGGGCAGATGGTCAGCCTCGAATATGGCGTCAGGCATGGTTTGGCATATTTCCTGTGCTGGTTGGCAAAAAACATCGTCAGCATTCCGGCTTATCAGCAGGCGCAAGCTCCGAAGCGCTCTCTTTTTTAAATAAAGATGCTTCTGCAGGTCTGTTTCAGGTAATGCCCTTAAAAAGGAGCGTTAGCCTGTCAGAAAATGGCGTCAAGCCTGCCAAAAAGACAAAATTGCCATCGTTTACTGCATAGAGACCCTGTTGGTCAAGTCCCGTCTTGCATATCTGCCGCTTGCATATGAAGAGGGTCTTGTGTAAAACATCTCCTTTTTAAGAATCCTCTTCTGTGTGGAAATGAATGGCCGGACGCGTTATGATGTAAGGGCTGCGCAGATAAAAGCCCAAAAGGTAGGCAAGGTTAGAGGATCCAGCAGATGAAAGCAGCGGGTTGAGTAAAATGACGGATATGCGTGACACTATAGCACAGGCTATGAAACAGGCGTTGAAAGACAAAAATCAGCCGGCTCTTGGGACCATCCGCCTGATTGCAGCTGCCCTGAAAGATAGGGATATCGCCGCCCGCGGCCAGGATAAGGCAGACGGAATAACAGATGAAGAAATTCTGGCCATGCTGCAGACCATGATAAAACAGCGTCATGATTCGGTGTCCTTGTATGAAAAGGGTGGCCGTGATGATCTTGTGGCAATTGAGAAGGGTGAAATCTCCATTATCCAGCAGTTCTTGCCTGAACCGCTGTCTGAAGCAGAATGTAATGCGGCGCTGAAAATGGCTATTGCCGCAACCAACGCGGCTTCGGTCAAGGATATGGGCAAGGTCATGGCTTATTTGAGGGGCGAATATGCTGGCCGGATGGATTTTTCAACTGTCTCACAACTGGTAAAAATACGTCTGATGGGCTAACCTTTCTCTTTTTGTATCTGACGGGCAGCTGGCACGTTGGTTCACCGGTTATGTTTACGGTCCATATTTTGACTAAGGGGCAGTAAAACAGCAAAGCGAGGGTTTTTCTGTGGCGGTGACACCTGCATTTATCGATGAATTGCGCAACCGCCTGACTTTGTCTGATTTGGTGGGTCAGCGAGTTAAGCTGGTGCCTAAGGGTGGGCGTCTGGCCGGCTTATGCCCGTTTCACAATGAAAAGACCGCAAGCTTTTATGTGAACGATACGGAAGGATTTTATCACTGCTTTGGCTGCGGTGCTAATGGCGATATGATAAGTTGGCTGCGCGAGATAGATGGTCTGGAATTTATTGAAGCTGTCCACCAGCTCTGTGAAATGGCCGGCTTGCCTTTGCCTGAAAATGACCGCGCATCTGATTTTGCTGCCCAACAGCGCAAAGCCACTGTAGATGTCTGTGAGGCCGCAGCAAGGTTTTTTGTCTCCCAACTTCACACAAAAAAAGGTGCGGTCGCCTTGCACTATATCAGACAGCGCGGACTTTCTGATGATGTAATAGTTAATTTCCGGTTGGGCTATGCGCCGCGCAGTGGCCTGTTTGCGCATCTGCAACAGCGTGAATTTTCTACTGAGTTGATCAAGTCAGCCGGGCTGGTAGGCGTTTCTGATAGGGACGGCTCTGTCTATGATTATTTCCGCGACCGGCTGATCTTCCCGATTGAAGATCCTCGTGGCCAGGTCATCGGCTTTGGAGCCCGCGCGTTGGGCGAGGTAAAGCCGAAATATCTGAACTCACCTGAAAGCCCGTCTTTTGTGAAAAAATCCGTTCTTTATGGATGGAGCCGGGCCAGAAAGGCAGCACGGCGCGGTTTACCGGTGATAGTGGTTGAAGGATATATGGATGTGATTGCTGTATCCTCTTCTGGCGTGGCAGCTGCTGTCGCGCCGCTGGGCACGGCCTTGGGCGAAGATCAGTTTCGCTTGCTCTGGAAATTATCCAATGACCCTGTTTTGTGTTTTGATGGCGATAAAGCTGGACAGATAGCTGCGCAGCGTGCAATTGAACGGGTGCTTCCGCTTCTGGAACCTGGACGCTCCGTGCGGCTGGCAGTGCTGCCGGAAGGGCAGGATCCGGATGACATTCTGCGCCAAAAGGGCCCGGACTGGCTGCGCCGCATCCTTAGTTCTGCTACCGGTCTTCTTGACAGTCTCTGGGCCAGTAAGGCGGCAGACTACCATCTAGATAACCCGCGCACACAAGCCGGAGCGAAAGCAGCCTTCTGGCAGGATATGCGTGGCCTTGTTCGCAGCATTACCCATCATCAGACTCGCAGCGCTTGGGCAGATGATTTGGAACGTCGGATTACGGCGATGCGCGGGGTTACCCGCGCCGGAGGCAGCAATCGTCCGGGTCAAATGACTGCTGTGCCGCTAATGCGCCGTCCAAAAACAGGGCGTCATGTGCAGATTAAAGCGGTATTAGTCTTATTGATCCGCACACCAGCCCTGTTTTCTGACTATGCAGAAGCACTTGCAATGCTTGATTTTAACGATGAAGGTCTAGAAGCGCTAAAAAATGCGCTCATTGACAGGTTGATGAACGCACCTGACCTTGACGCCGCGGCATTAAGACATCATTTAACTACAGACGGCCATGCAGAATTGTTGAGCCAGTTGTTCGGAACGGATATGTCAGCCCGTCTTGGCAGGCTGTTAGGTGCAATGGATACAGGCGAAGTAAATGTGGCGCGGGTGCGCGTCGTTCTAGATGAAATGATAGAGCGGCTAGCCCGGAACCACAGACGTGGTTTATAAACCGCAATGCAATTCAGGCTGATGATTTGAGGGGATAGTCATGGCACGCAAGACGACAAAACAAGCTAGCACACCAGTTGCTGATCAGACAGATGACGCTCCGGTTCTGGATACCAGCAACACCGCTGTCAAGGCTCTAATCAAAAAAGGTAAGGAACGCGGCTTTGTCACCCATGATGAGCTGAATTCCGCGTTGCCTCAGGGCGAGCTTACATCCGAGCAGATTGAGGATGTGATGGCTTCTCTGTCCCAAATGGGCGTGAATGTGGTTGAGGCTACAGACGATGTCGATGCCGACGATGCAGAAGCTGAAGCGGGAGAAGGTCGTGCCTCTGGCAATCTATCTGATAATGAAGTTGGCGGATCCGATGATCCGGTACGAATGTATTTGCGCGAAATGGGCTCTGTTGAGCTTCTCAGTCGAGAAGGTGAGATCGCGATTGCCAAGCGAATTGAAGCTGGGCGCGAGATGATGATCGGCGGCATCTGTGAATCACCGTTAGCTATCCGGGCGCTTGTAACATGGACGGAACAGGTTCGTGACGGTGTCGTGCCTTTGCGTGATATTATTGATTTGGATCTAACTTTTGTGCGGCTGAACGGCTCACCTATAGAAGATAACAGTGCCGGCATTCCCTCCGGTCAGAACTTGGCTGCTGTCAATGATGATCATAAGGATGTGGATGAAGATGATGATGATGACGAAACAGAAGAGCTTGATGATGAAGAAGAAAGCGAAGAAAGTGAAAGCCAGTCTGGCGACCGCACGGATGAAGACGATCTTGATGATATGACACTGTCCTTGGCGGCAATGGAATCTGCTGTCTATGAAGATGTAATGGCCCAGATTGCTGTGATAGAAAACATGTTCAAAAAATATGTTATCCTTCAGGATAAAAAGGTTGCTGCCGCTGCCAAGGCCAAAACTCTGACTGCATCACAGGAGAGTGACCTCGCTGAAATGAAAATACAGCTGATTGAGGAAATGCAGCATGTCTGCTTGCATAATTCACGTTTGGAGAGCCTGAGCCAGCAGCTGTCTGATCTGAATCGGCATATGACTACATTAGATGGACGTATGCTGCGGCTCACCGGCCAGTGCGGAATTTCGCGTTCCGCCTTCATGGAAAAATGGGCAGGCTTTGAAACACAAGCCAAATGGCCTGGAGAGGACGTCAAAACCAAAGGCTGGAACAAGTTGAAGGACACCCAGCGGGAGGAGATAGATGACATTATCACTAAGATGCAGCGGATCGCTTCAGATTCAGGTGTCACCATTACAGAATTGCGCCAACTAGTTAATACCATTCAGCGGGGCCAGCGTGAAGCAGCCCGGGCGAAGAAAGAAATGGTCGAGGCTAATCTGCGTCTTGTGATTTCCATTGCTAAGAAATACACGAACCGCGGTTTGCAGTTCCTTGACCTGATCCAAGAAGGCAATATTGGGCTGATGAAGGCGGTTGATAAATTTGAATATCGCCGTGGTTACAAATTTTCCACCTATGCGACTTGGTGGATTCGTCAGGCAATAACAAGGTCTATTGCCGATCAGGCGCACACCATTCGGATACCGGTGCATATGATTGAAACGATTAACAAGCTAGTTCGCACTTCCCGACATATGCTACATGAAATTGGGCGTGAGCCGACACCGGAAGAACTAGCCGAAAAGCTGTCTATGCCTCTCGATAAGGTCCGCAAGGTTCTGAAAATCGCGAAAGAGCCTATTAGCTTGGAAACTCCTATAGGAGATGAGGAAGACAGCCAGTTAGGTGATTTTATTGAAGATAAAAACGCGGTCCAGCCATTAGATGCCGCCATTCATTCCAATCTGCGTGAGACAACCACAAGGGTGCTGGCTTCACTCACCCCGCGTGAAGAACGGGTGTTGCGGATGCGGTTTGGCATTGGGATGAACACTGATCACACGCTGGAAGAGGTGGGTCAGCAATTCTCTGTTACGCGGGAACGCATCCGCCAGATTGAAGCTAAAGCCTTGCGCAAACTGAAACACCCCTCCCGCTCACGAAAATTGCGGTCTTTCTTAGAGTTTTAGAGAATAGGCATTCACTCAAGTAGATGGCTTGTATTCTTAGTCTAGCTAGCAAGGGGCTTGCCTTTTGAGGCGGTCTGCGGCAATAAGAGCGAGTCGATCTATAAGAGATCGTTAAATGAATTCGGGGACTGTCGCTAAGGCTAGGTTAAATGTAAGGCAGAAATGCCGTGATGATGTGTGGGGCCTGTAGTTCAATTGGTTAGAACCCACGGCTCATAACCGTGTTGTTGCAGGTTCGAGTCCTGCCGGGCCCACCATTCTTTTTGATTTAGTGGTTTCGCCTTTCGCAATTTAGCTCATACTGCCTTAACTCGCATTGGCTTCGGCCGTGATTGTAGCTTGGAGGAACAGGCACTTCTCTGATCCAACTGGCACTTGATCTATCGTTTCAGACAGGCAGACCGACAGTTCGCCTACAGCGCCTGCAGCTTTTGCGCGCGCCTCTGCAGATGTCTCTGCAGCCGCTCTGGCTAATGCCAGCGCTTTCTCACGGCTTTTGACATCGTGCGGGCCTGCAGCCAGATGTACGCGGAACAGCCCGATTGATGGTTGTGTGACTAGAACCTCCACCCGTTGCCGCACGTCACCAGCGGCAGCGCCCACCGCGCCGGCTACTTCGGCATGGTCCGGCACAATCAGTTCTGCGCTCAACCGCTGAGAAATTGCTGGGTAATAGGTTGCCGCTGATGCGCCTAGCGCAACCAGAGGCAAAGATAGCTTTAGCGCAATCTCTACAGCAGTTTTTGTCCCGTCATCTGCCCTGTCCCGCCCTTTTGTAACAGCGCCACGCAACACATCAGAAGAAGAAACTAGATATTCATTCTGATTTGGCTTGTTTTTCATCTGGCCTGTTATTGCGTTTGCTGTCCTGTCATCCGCCAGCGCGGCATCCATCAGCGCAACAGCAGAATGGTTTGTCAGTGCGTCAATCACCATCCTTGCGGCTTCCAACCCGTCAGCTGCCAGTTGTGAACCTGAACCTGATTTCTGGCGCGCCAGAAGCTGTGCGCCGAGTTCTGCAGAGTAAGTGTCAAACTCGTCAAACTGGCCCAACACATGCGCCGCGTCAGTTGGCGTGAAACAGGACAGCATTACGAGTCCACGTGTGATTAACCTGTCCACGGCACCTAGCGCCACTTGTGTTGTCGCCATATCAGCCAGCGCGGCGACACCCATCTCTAAAAGCTGGTACAGTAATTTTGTCTCAGAGCGTGTCAGCCATTTTGGCACTGCCTCAGCTTTAACCATCGCCAGCACAAAGCGGCCATCTGTTCCTTGCGCAATAGCTTGTTCAGTCTGCTGGCGCAAAATCTCTTTTATCTGTGGCTGCTGGGTGCTGAGCAGGCTGAGTGGAATCGCCCGGCGTGGGCCAAGGCAGATTCCACCTTTCAAATCGCGGCTATTCACAGATACCACACTATCCCCTCCCAGACCGAATGTGCGGATATGGGCCGCTTCTACATTTGTGCGCCAGCCTCCCACTATCGCTCCGTCAGCAGAGGTTTGCACGACGCCGCCACGTAGTCGAGCGATATCCGTTGTGGTGCCGCCAATATCCGAAACAATGACGTCTTCTTCTCCCACCAGAAAGGCGGCCCCAGAAATGCTCGCTGCCGGGCCAGACAAGACTGTTTCAACAGGGCGGGTGCGGGCATAATCCGCCTGCAACAGCGTTCCATCACCTTTTACCACCATTAAGGCACAGTTAAGTCCTAGCTGTTCTATCTGGAAAGAGGTGGATTTTATCAGCCTATCCAGCAAGCTGATCAGACGCGCATTCAGAACTGTAGTCAGAGCGCGGCGTGGCCCGCCGAGTGCATTAGACAATTCATGGCTACAGGTCACTGGTAGGCCGGTCGTCTGGCTTAAATGATCCCGTACTGCCTTTTCATGAACAGGGTTGCGGGTTGCAAAATGTCCGGCCACAGCAAAGCTGGAGACTTGTCCATCCAGTTCTGTCAGTTCTGCTGTCAGCGCTGTAATGTCTAGGACGGCCTGTTCACTCCCGTCAGGCTTATGCCCCCCAGCAATCTGCAGAACTGGATCCTGGTTTATGGCCGCTCCTAGACCGGCCCGGTTTAACACATCTGCATCGAAACCGATTAGCACCAGCGCAACCCGCCCGCCTATACCTTCAACAACGGAATTGGTGGCGAGCGTGGTTGACAGGTTTACCCGCGAAATTGCGGCTGCATCACCGCCCCATTCCGACAACACAGCTTCAATCGCCTTGCCAACTCCAACTGACAGATCTGCCCTTGTGGTAAGAGCCTTGGCTGTGGCCAGAACAGTGCGGCTCTGCTTGTCCAACAGAACGGCATCAGTAAATGTGCCACCTGTATCAAGCCCCAGAACAAGGCTCATGCGGCCCATCCGCTCCGTTGGGCTGCTATAGTGAAAAACTGTTTAATCCAGCCCGCCACAAGTGGGGAATCTGTTTTTTTGGCAAGGCTGGCTGTTGCGGCCCTTGTGCGGTCTGTTCCGACTTTGCTCTCAATCGAATCAAGAAGTGCAGTTGAATAGCCGGCGTCAAATTCTGGGTGCCCTTGCAGACAAAGCACAGTTTGAACCCCATCTGTGGTGCACAGGGTAAAGCCTGCTATATCACAGAAATCGCTGCTGGCCAGCCGCTCTGCTCCTTCGGGCAGGCGGGTCACCTGATCCTGATGAAAATAAATAAGCTTCACGACCGCATCATCCGGCGGCTCTGCTTTGGCAACAGGCGGGCGTTCAAATCGCGTGGGCTTTACTCCCACGCCCCAGCCATCTGGCCATTTCACAACTTCACCACCAAGCGCCTGCGCAATCGCCTGATGTCCAAAACAGATGCCTAAAAGTGGAATATCCGCGTCATACGCCTCGCGGATGAACGCCATCAGCGGGGCTATCCAGCTGTGGCCCTCATAAACGCCAGCAGCCGAGCCAGTCACGATATAGCCGTCACAGGCTCTGATGTGTTGCGGAAATGCACCATCAAGCACCCGGTAGGTCTCCAGTTTTGTCCAGCGCGGGCCTGCTTGCTCGTTCAGCAGCCGGTCAAACATTATCGGATATTCATCAAACCTGCCCTTTAGATCAGCTCGGTTTTGTCCGGTTTGCAAAATCCCAATTGTCAGATTAGACGGCGTTTCAGTCATATTATCCTTGGTCCCCTTTCTCCACCTCGCTTTTGGCTTCAATCTGCTACCCCTTGCATCGCAGTTGGCTGAGCACGGGCATCACGTCCTTTTTATCAGCTAGTATAGTCAATCCTCCAAAAGACGCATTTGTTTTTTTTGCGTCATCTGCCGTCGTTATCGGAAGAGAGGGAGGCTGCTCTGGCTTCACACCTGCCGGTTCTGCAAATACTGCAACAAATAGACCCGAAGAGCGCTAGACAGGCCGCTAGGCAGGC
>MDTB01085460.1_pt1 | contig 10491 bp, 11 predicted proteins | sample 811161 | NCBI WGS metagenome assembly MDTB01 (sample SAMN05326650, study PRJNA326480) | marine metagenome | isolation source: seawater | place: Mediterranean Sea | collected 2009
TAAAGACTAGACTGAATTTTCATTTTATGAAGTTATTCTAAAAATATCTTCAACATCCTTAAGTTGCTCTCTTTTAGATAAAACAATCACTATATCGTCTTTTTCAAAAATAAATTTAGAACTTGGCATCATCACTTTATCTTTTCTTACAATGGCCCCTATTCGAACTTCGTCTGGTAGATTTGAGTCTTTAATTGACTTGTTTACCAGTTCTGATGACTCCAATATTTTAGCCTCTAAGAATTCATATTGACCATCAAGTAATGAATAAACGGTATCGATAGTACCCATGTGTACATGTTTCATTATAGTCGAAACTGTTGCCATTCGTGGATCAACCAAATCATCAATCTTTAAAGATTCTTGAAGAATGTTGTAATTTTGTTTATTTATAATCGCAATAGTTCTTTTTGAAGGCGTATATTTTTCCGCTAAAACACATGACATTATATTGTCTTCATCATCATCTGTTAAAGCAAAAACTGTTTCTATCTCCTCAATATTTGCTTCTTTTAAAATTTTTTCATCTAAAGGGTCACCACAAAGAACAATTGATGATGAGAGCTCACCAGCGATTTGTTCTGCTCTAATTTTATTTTTTTCTATTATTTTTGTTCTAAGTCCTTCAGTACTTTCCAAAAGCTTGGCCAAATGTAGACTTATATTACCACCACCAATTATAAGTATCTTCTTAGCAAGTGTTTCGTCATGACCAAAAACAGATAATAGCTTTTTTATTTGATCCGTGCTGACAACTACATAAACTTTATCTCCAATTTTCATTTGATCATTCTTTTTAAAAAAAACAAACTTTTCCTTTCGTTCAGCACCAAATATATATGCTTTAAACTCTGGAAACTTTTTTGTTAGATCGTTTAATGGGATGTTCGCTATTGGGCATTTTTTTTCGATTAAAATTTCAAGCAACTTAACTTTGTCTTTTACAAAAGGAACATTATCTAATGCCCCTGGAGCTTCAAGTTTTCTAAATAAAGATTTAGCGACTTCTCTTTCTGGAGATATTATTACATCAATTGGAATATTTACCTTACTATATAGTTTGCTCCATTTTCCCTCTAAAAATTCTTGTGATCGTATTCTGGCTATTTTCTTTGAAATATTGAATAGAGAGCTCGCTATCTGACACACAATCATGTTTATTTCATCATTTCTAGTCACTGCAATGATCATATCTGCATCCTTTGCTCCGGCACTTTCAAGTACAGACGGTAATGTGGCTCTTCCAACTATACCTTTTACATCTTGAGTATCATTAATTTTTTTTATATCTTCTGATGATTGATCTATTACTGTTACAGAATGTCCCTGAGCCTGTAGTTGTTTACTTATTGAAAAACCGACAATGCCGGCACCACAAATTATAATATTCATTATTAGTTAATACCTTTAATTCCCAAGGATTTTAGTTTTCTATGAAGAGCAGATCTTTCCATGCCAATAAATTCTGCAGTTTTTGATATATTGCCTTTATTCTTTTTAAGCTGAGTAAGTAAATAATTTTTTTCAAAATTTTCTCTAGCTTGTTTTAATGGATAATCCATAGATAAATTAGTACTATTCAGAGCTTGTGATGAATTTTTACTTAAAATTTCATTTAAAAATCTTCCTATATTAGTTTTATTTTCATTTTGTGATAAAATTGAAATTCTTTCTACAAGATTTCTTAATTCTCTAACGTTACCCGGCCATTGATATGAATAAAGCAAATCATCATTAACATCTATTTCAATTTTAGGAATACCATTAATTTCTGACAATTTAGTTTGAAAGTAATCAATCAACAGTGGAATGTCATCAGATCTTAAATTCAGACTTGGTATTTCTATTGGCACAACATTAAGTCTGTGAAATAAATCTTCTCTAAAATTTCCCATTAAAACTTCATTCTTTAAATCTTTAGATGTTGATGAAATTATTCTAACATTGACAAATATATCGTCTCTACCATTACATCTTTTAAATTTTTGATCTATTAAAATTCTTAAAATCTTAGCCTGTGTATCAAGTGGTATTTCAGAAACCTCATCTATTAAAATAGTACCACCTTTTGCTTTTTCTAAAAAACCATAAGTAGTTGATCCATCAGAGTTTTCAGATCCAAAAAGCTCTAATTCATAGTTGTCGCCTCTGAGCAAAGCACCATTTATAACAATAAATGGCTTTTTATTTCTTTGTGAATTTTTATGAATTTTTCTTGCTAACAATTCTTTACCTGAACCCGTGGGTCCAGATATTAAAATTCTGCTATCAGTGGTTGCAAGCTTTGTTATAAGTTTTTTAATTTTTAAAATTTGATTATTTTGACCAATAAAGTCAAAAGAAGTGAATGATTTATTTTCTAAATTTGTATTTTCCTTTCTCAGGCTTATATTTTCTAAACCTCGTCTTATAAAATTTAGCAATTGTTCAGGCGCAAAGGGTTTGGTAATAAACTCGTAAGCACCAAGCTTGAGTGATTCTACTGCCATTTCAACATTGGCGTGACCAGAAATCATTATAACAGGAACAAGATCTGAAAAAGATTTAATTTTTTTCAATAACTCAATACCATCTTTGTCGCCCTTATCTAATTTTACGTCAATTACTGCAATATCAGGCAATTTTTTATTAATTTCAAAAATAGCTTGGTTAAAATTAGCTGCCTCTCTGACACTGTAGTTTTTATCTTTCAAGATTTCCGAAATTAAACTTCGGATATCAAAATTATCATCAATTACTAATACTTCTTGCTTCATGAAAAAATAGGCAAAGTTATAATTATTCTAGCTCCATCTGAACTTTTCAAAAAATTAATATCTCCACCATGATCATTTATAATTTTTGACACAATAGGGAGACCAAGACCTGTGCCTTGCTTTTTAGTTGTAAAATAAGGTTTGGTAATATTTGATACATCTTTAAACCCTATGCCATTATCGAACATTTTGATCACTATATATTCATTAATTGCCTCCATTTCCAGAGTAATTTTTCCTTGAAAATTGGTATTTTTTTGTTTTTTTTCATCAATTGCTTCAACTGAGTTTTTTATTAAATTTAAAAAAACTCTATATAATTGCTCAGTGTCACCATTAATGTAAAAATTTGAGTTATTTTCGTTATTAAATTTTAAATTCAATTCTTCATTTGACATTTTATAAAAAGATATTGCTCTATTCAAAACCTTATCTAATTTAATCTTTTTTAAAATGGGCGAAGGCATTCTGGCAAAATCTGAAAACTCGTTAACAAGCTTTTTTATGTCAACAATCTGCCTATTAATTGTTTCCAAATATTTTGAAAATTCAGACTTGTCATCTTTTAATTTATCTGAGTATTTTTCTTTTAGTCTATCGATTGATAACTGTATAGGTGTTAAAGGATTTTTTATTTCATGAGCCAATTTTCTTGCAACTGACTCCCATGCAGAATATCTTTCTGAAACTAAAAGTTTGTCTTGTTGCCTTTTTAATCTATCGATCATGTTATTAAAATTTTTATTGAGATTTTTAATTTCTTCATCAGAATCAATTTCTGGTACTTTGCTATCTAGTTCTCCGTCACTAATATTTTTAGATGCTGTGATTAGATTAATAATAGGTTTTGTTAGTCTTCCAGCAAAACTAATGGCTAAGACAATTGTTAAAAATAGTAACATTGCAACTATAATTATATAAATTATTGCGAAGGTAATTTTAATTCCTGTTCTATTATTTTCCACAGTGTAATAAAAATTAACAGCTTGTTCAGTTTCATCTAAATACTGAAGTAATTTGGGTTGAATATTTCTCGATATATACAAATATGTGTCTATAAAGTTATTTAACTTTAACATGAAAGCAGTTTTGTTTTCTGAAGTCACATTTATGGAAACTGGTTTGCCATTTAAAGCAATGTCAAATTCTTCATCTGATGGTATTAAAAACTGATCATCTGGATTATTGGTTTCACCAAGAAGGATTGTACCAGTGCTATCAATTAAAAAAATTTCATCCAATCTTCTCAAGTTTTTTTGTGTTTTAATACTATTTTGAACCCTTTTGGGATTTGAAAATAAAATGCCAGAAAATCTATTAAGGTCCATGCCTACTAAGAAAATATCAGCTTCGACTGATCGTTGAGTTTCCTCAATATAATTTTGAGCAACTTCATAAGAATTATTTACTGCTGAGGTAATTTTTTTGTCAAAATATTTTTGTAAGCCAACATTAAATAAAATTAATGAAAAAATCGCTATCACAAGAGAGGGTATAAATGCGAATAGTGAGAATTGAAGAACATAGTTTAAGCTTGTTTTTGAGCCTTCTTTGCCAGATTTGATTTTAGTAAATAGTTTTGATGTTTCCCGAACTAAAAGCATTAAAAATAATACTAGCGCTGTAACATCCAATATGAGTAGATATTGTAAATTATCCTCATTTAAAAATACCAATTTTTGATTTATAAAAGTTATAAAAGTTAATAAACCCAATAAAATTGAAATAAACGAGACGGCAAAAAACCATTTAAAATTTTTTATAGTATTTAACATTTTAATTTCTTAACATTTTACATAAATATAGGATAAATTAATATATATAATGAAATTTAGCTTAATTTTATTAGCAGCTGGTAATAGTAAGAGATTAAGATACAGGGTCCCAAAGCCTTACATTAAAATTTCGGGAAAGACCCTTTTGGAGCAATCATTAGTAAAATTTGACAATATCAAACAAATCAAAAGTGTTATTGTAGTGGTTAATAAAAAACATTTAAAATATATAAAGAAAATCAAATCAAAAAGATTTTTTAAGATTATTGGTGGTAAAAATAGGCAGGAATCTACATTTAAAGCACTAAAATATATTAGAAAAAAAAAAATTAAATGTACTAATGTGCTAATACATGACTCTGCAAGGCCAAATGTCTCACATCAACTTATAATGAAAATTATAAATAATTCTAAAAATAATACGGTAATACCCAAACTAAATATTAATGATGCATTAAAAAAATTATCTAACAAAAATAAATTAATTAATCTTACAAGAGAAAATCATTTTTTAACCCAAACTCCACAATCATTTAATTTTAATGAAATACTGAAACTACACTCTGAAAATAATATTTTTTATAAAGATGATGACCTATCTTTGGTAAAATCAACTAAAAAAATTAAATTTGTTGAAGGGGAAAAAAATAATTTCAAAGTAACAAATCAACAAGATCTAACAATGTTAAGAAATTATATGAATTTAAAAACTAAAACAGGTATAGGTTTTGATGTTCATAGACTTGTGCCACATAGAAAACTTTACCTGGGAGGTTTAAAAATTAAATCTAAACTAGGAACATTGGGTCATTCCGATGGTGACCCAGTTTTGCATGCTATAACAGATGCAATTCTTGGGGCTTGCAATATGGGAGATATTGGCCAAATGTACTCTGATAAAAACAAAAAGTTTAAAAATATTAGATCAACAATTTTATTAAAAAATGTCATTGAAAAAATAAAATCTAATGGTTTTTATATAAATAACTTAGATGTAAATATAATTACTGAGACTCCTAAAATAAGTAAATATAAATTTAGAATGTTAAAAAATATTTCTAGAATTTGCGAAATAAAAGAAGACCAGATTAATATTAAAGGTAAAACTACTGAAAAGTTAGGTGTGATTGGAAAAGAAAAAGCTATTGCTACAGAAGCAATTGTTTCGGTGATTAAATATGATTAAGAAATTTAATCTTCATTTTATAACTCTTTTTATTTTTGGTAACACAATTGATAAATATAAAGGCACATGGGCATCTTTATTTACAACATTAATTTTATTCACTTTAATTTATGGCTTTGAAATTCCAATAATGTTTGTAACTATATTTTTATTATCAGTTTTTTTTTATTCTTTTTTTGCTATTGAAACCTGTTTGGGTAATTTTAAAGACGACGATCCTCAAGAAATTGTAATTGATGAGTTTATTGGACAATCCATACCTATAATTTTATATGAGCTTTTTCACCCAGATCGATCAAATTCTCTGGTTGAAACATTGCAGATTTACTTTTGGTTTTTTCTTTTGTTTAGATTGTTTGATGGATTAAAACCTTTTCCTATAGATTATATTGATAAAAAATACAAAAATACTTTTGGTATTATTTTTGATGATATTTTAGCAGGATTTTATGTGGTTATTTGTCTTATTTTATTTATGGTTGGAAAAACATTTTTAAATTTATGAAAACTTTAATAACTAAAGTATTATCTGCACTAATTAAAAAAGAAATAAAATTATCTATTGCAGAGTCTTGTACTGGAGGCATGCTATCAAGCACAATTACTTCTGTTAGTGGCTCTTCTAAAGTATTTAAAATGGGTTTGGTTACTTACTCAAATAATTCAAAAAATCTTCTTTTGAAAGTTCCAATGCAAATTATAAAAAGGTATGGAGCAGTTAGTAATCAATGTTGTTCTTGTATGGTTAATAATTTGATTATGATTAGCAAAAGCAAAATGGCAGTTTCCATTACTGGAATAGCTGGACCAAAAGGGGGGACAAGAGTAAAGCCTGTTGGTCTGGTTTATATTGGTGTTAAATACCGTAATAAGTTTAAGATATATAGATATTTATTTAAAAATAAAGGACGATCTTATATTCGAAAAGCTGCTACAAAAAAATCTTTAGAAATAATTTTAAGTATTCTTAAATAACATTATTGCTCTTTTTTCAAAAGCATTAGCAATTTCATTTAATCCTTTATCAAAAGATTTTTTCATTATCATGCTATAAAATATATTTTTGATTTCAAAATCTATTGAAAAATTAATTTCACTCTGATTATTAATTTCTTTAATTTTCCATATATTTTTCAAGTGTTTTAATGGTCCGCCAATATTGTTAACAATAATTGTATCTCTATCCTTGTAATAAGTAACATGACTTTTGTATGTCTGATTTAAAAATTTTTTTCCAACTGTTAAATCTGCTTCGAGTTCAATGATATCATTCATATCATTATTTTTGTATATCTTTCCATCAATACACCATGGTACGAAATCTGGATACTTTTCAATATCTAATATCATTTTAATAAGATCTTTTTTTTTACAAGGAATAATTTTTTTTATTGAAGCGTTGGGCATTTATTTTGCTCATCTCTTACTTTTTTTAGTTTTTTGAAATCCTCGTCCGCGTGATAGGAAGATCTGGTTAAAGGAGATGATGCAACTAATAAAAATCCTTTTGATAAAGCAATATTTTTTAATTCAACAAACTCATGGGGTTTATAATATCTTTGAAGAGGAAAATGTTTTGGTGAAGGTTGAAGATATTGACCTATGGTTAGAAAATCTACGTTTGCAGTTCTTAGATCATCCATAACTTGTAAAATTTCATTTTTATTCTCGCCCAAACCAACCATTAGACCAGATTTAGTAAATATATTTGGTTTAATTTTTTTTGTGGATTCTAATAATTTAATAGAGGCAAAATATCTAGATCCAGGTCTTACATTTAAATATAAGCTTGGTACAGTTTCAATATTGTGATTAAATACATCGGGTGAAGCTTCTAAAACTTTTTCAAATGCATTGCCTTTTCTTAGGAAATCTGGTGTCAAAACTTCGATTGTAGTATTTGGATTATTTTTTTTAGTTTCTAAAACAACCTCTTTGAAATGATTAGCCCCTCCGTCTTTTAAATCATCTCTATCAACTGAAGTAATAACAACATGGTTAAGGTTTAATTCTTTTACTGCTTTTGATATTTTTAGTGGTTCGAGTGGATCTAATTTATTTGGTTTTCCAGTTTTAACATCGCAAAAAGCACAGCCTCTTGTACACGTATCACCCATGATCATAAACGTGGCATGTTTTTTGCTCCAACATTCTGTAATATTAGGGCAGTTAGCTTCCTGACATACAGTATTCAATCCGTGTTGATTAACAATTTCTTTTGTCTTAAAAAAAGTTTTCGTATCTAAAATTTTAGATCTAATCCAACTAGGTTTTTTTTTGATAGGATTGAAGGGTTTATTTATTTTTTCAGGGTGTCTACTTTTAGTCATTTATTTTAATAATAATTTCCTCTTTTTTTCCTAACTTTAAATTATCTCTAACCAAAATATCAACAAAATCAAAATTCAAGTTTTCGGACAATAAAATATTTTTATTATTCAAAATTTCTATTTTATTCGTAAGATTAGTTTTTGTTTGTGTTAAATGTTTTTCAAGTTTATTTTTTTCCAAATAACCAAGTAACCCCCTGTCACCAGATAAAAAATTAAAAATTATATACAAAAATAAAAAAATATTTAGAAATAAAATTTTATTTTTTTTTAAAATATCAAAAAGATTCATAATTATATTTTAGCTATTTTTGCAGAATTTCCAAGTGCGTCTTCTATTCTTAAGAGCCTGTTATATTTTGACACCCTCTCAGATCGAGCTAAAGAACCAGTCTTAATTTGCGATGAATTTGTCGCAACACTTAAATCTGCAATAAAAGTATCCTCTGAGTCGCCAGATCTGTGTGAAATAATTGTTTTAAAATTGTTTTTTTTTGCTAGATCTATAACGTCTAATGTTTCACTAACAGTACCAATTTGATTAGGTTTAATCAAAATAGAATTAGCAGACTTTTCATTAATACCCTTGTTTAATCTGTTTTTATTGGTTGCAAACAAATCATCGCCCACAATCTGTATATTCGTTTTTTTTGTTAATTTTTTCCATGAATCCCAGTCATCTTCTGAGAAGGGGTCCTCAATAGATTTGATAGGATAATTTTTAATTAAATTTAAATAGTAATCTATACTTTTTTGCTCTTTTAACTCATTCGCTGCAATATCTAAACAAATAGATATATCCTTTTCAGGTTGAAAACCTGATTTTTCAATTGATTTTATAATTATTTCGATAGCCTCCTCATTACTTTTAAAATCGGGTGCGAAACCGCCCTCATCTCCCACGTTTGTGTTTGATAACATTTTTTTTAGATTTTGAATAACAAGAAAACTTCGTCTAATTGCTTCTGAAAAAGAATTTGTGTTCTCGGGACGTATCATAAATTCCTGAATATCAAGATTGTTATTTGCATGAGAACCGCCATTAATAATGTTTAATAATGGAATGGGTAATAAAAAATCTTTATTTTTAGATAAATATTTAAATAAAGGTATTTTTTTTTCAATAGCTGCCAATTTACAACAGGCCATTGAAACAGCTAAAATAGCATTCGCGCCTAGCTTCTGTTTTTGATCAGTACCATCTAATTCTATCAAAGTTTTGTCTATTTTGGATTGATCATCGATATTAATATTTTTTAGTGCTTTTGCTATTATGTTGTTAACATTTGAAACAGCATTAAAAACACTTTTACCTAAATAGTCTTTGTTATTATTATCTCTTAATTCGAACGCTTCATGTGTTCCAATGGATGCACCTGAAGGAACTATTGAAAAAGCTGATGTATTATTTGAGGAAAAAACTTCAGCTTCTAACGTTGGATTGCCTCTACTATCAAAAACCTGTCGGCTTTTAATATTTTTAATTTTTACCATTCTTAACTAGGTTATCTATTTCAACTAATCTTTTCAAAATATTTTGCATCTCAGATAAAGGAACCATGTTTGGTCCGTCGGATGGTGCGTTATCAGGATCAGGATGTGTTTCAATAAAGATAGCAGCAACGCCTACAGCTATAGCTGCTCTAGATAGATATTCAACGAACTCTCTTTGACCGCCACTTTTATCACCCATACCTCCAGGTTGCTGAACTGAATGTGTTGCATCAAATACTACTGGGTAACCATTTTTTGCCATAATTGGTAGCGACCTCATATCTGAAACAAGAGTGTTATAACCAAAGCTTGCACCTCTTTCAGTAACCAAAATATTTTTATTTCCTGAGTCTTCGATTTTTTTTGTTACATTTACCATATCCCATGGCGCTAAAAATTGGCCTTTCTTTACATTAATAATTTTTCCAGTTTTAGCAGCAGCGACTAATAAATCTGTTTGTCTACATAGAAAAGCAGGTATTTGTAGAACATCTACGTGTTTTGAAACCATTTCACACTGTTCAGCGGTGTGAACATCAGTCAATAAAGGAACGCCAATTTTATTTCTAATTTTGTCAAAAATTGGTAAAGATTTTTCAAGACCCGCTCCCCTTTTGCCTTTTAAACTAGTTCGATTAGCTTTATCGAATGAAGTTTTATAAATCAATCCAATTCCAAGTTTATCTGTAATTTGTTTTAATTTTGTTGCAACATCTAGTGCATGTTTCTCATTTTCCAATTGACAAGGTCCAGCAATTAAGGTGAATGGGCCAGTATTAGAAATATTTAATTTTCCACATTTAATTGATTTATTCATTAATTTTTTCCTCCATTAGAGCCAGCGGCTTTAATAAAAGATGAAAATAAAGGGTGTGGTGTGAATGGTCTTGATTTAAATTCTGGATGAAACTGAACTCCAACAAACCATGGGTGATTTTTAAGCTCAATTA
>MDTB01096480.1_pt1 | contig 10491 bp, 10 predicted proteins | sample 811161 | NCBI WGS metagenome assembly MDTB01 (sample SAMN05326650, study PRJNA326480) | marine metagenome | isolation source: seawater | place: Mediterranean Sea | collected 2009
TCTGATACCGGTCCTCAGCTGGCAGATGTCACCGCTTGCCACCATGTCTGCACAGAGCATCATCAACCTGTCCGACCAGTCGGTATTTACCACGCTGACCGCCTCTCGCAACGTGAGCCAGAACACGCATATGGACATAGGTCTGCAGTGGTTCACCGGGGACCTCAGCACGTTCACCCCGCCATTTGACTTCCGGACCGGATCGGAATTCGGGGACAGGCCGACGGTGCTGTTTGGGAGTGTCCGTTGGTATTTTTGAGGGAGAGGGCTTCGATAGCGATGGGACCGGTACCCCTCGCGAATCGAAGCCTCGTTAATGAGGAGCAGCAAGTTCGCGGTCCTAGAGCCGAAAATCCTTCACTCAGATGAGACGCCCTTCTTCATCTCTCAGTTCAGGACCATTCACCCGCGCCATACCGTCACCAAACTTGCCATCCCGTTCCCGCAAAGTGTCTTTCAGACCTTTTTCAGCCACTCTTGATCCGAACGTCAAGGCTGCCGCCGCGTTGTGCCCACGAACATCGTTCTCAACCGCCATGCGTTGCAGTGTTCTGGCGCCCATCAATTCCAGTCCCTGGTTGATGATCCGTTTATTGGCTGACAACAGATCCGGGTCGATCAGTGCCAGTCGATCTGCCAGTTGTTCAACCTCGGTCTCCAGGTGCTCTTTGGGAACCGCCTTCAGCACCAGGCCAATCTGCTGTGCATCGGCACCAGTGATTGAGTCACCCGTTAACATGAGCCTCTTGGCCCACTGGGGGCCCACGTTGTAGAGCCACATATTGTTCGGGAGTGCGCCCAGGTCCCGCGCTGGCGGGAATCCGAATCGCGCATCGTCAGCACAGATAATCATGTCGCACATGAGCGCGATATCCGTGCCCCCTGCCAGACAGTAACCATGAACCTGAGCGATGACGGGCTTGTGCATATCAAACAGCGCCATCCGATAACGCTGCGTCTTCTCCATCTGCCAGGCATCGTCATCAACCGATCGACCCCCGCGGTATTCGTTGTCCTCGGACCTGACCCGGGACAAACCATATCGCGCACGCGGTCCCGACAAATCATATCCTGCAGAGAATGAACGCCCCGCACCGCGAATGACGACGCAGTGAACAGCCTTGTTATCGTCGGCCTCCCAGAGCGCTTCATGTAGCTCATAGAGAAGATCATGAGACAGTGCGTTCAGTTTCTCCGGTCGATTCAGGGTGATCCTTGCCCGCCCATCAACCACTTCGTACTCGATGTTCTCAAACTCACCTGCCATCGGAATGCTCCCCACTGTTACCCCGAACCACTTACTCTGAACTGTTTACCTTGAACCTATTTAACTTGGAACTATCTGCCCTGAAATAGGGGTTTGCGCTTCTCAGCGAATGCACGCCGCCCCTCTTTGTAATCGTCACTGTTGAAGCACGCATCCACCAACGCTGAAACCTCTCCAGCCGCGGCCACATCAGTGTATTTCTCGTAAGCACTCACCGCGGACTTCGCCGCGCGAATCGTCAATGGTGCATTCGCTGCGATCAGACCAGCGTATTCACGCACTTCCTGCTCAAGCTGATCACCGTCAACGACAAAATTGATCAGCCCTTTTGCGAGTGCCTCATCCGCCTGCAGGAATCTCGCCGAAAACAAGATATCCCGGGTTGTGGACGGTCCGACCAGGCGCGCCAATGTCGCGATACCGCCATATTCATAGCCCAGCCCCAGTTTCGCCGCCGGAATACCAAACTGGGAGACTGGTGTCGCAAAACGAACGTCCGCATTGAGCGCCACGGCCAGTCCGCCGCCAATGCAGAAGCCGTCAATCATCGCGATGAGGGGTTTGCCCACCGATGACAACCAGTGATTACCCCGGGCTGATGTTGCCCCGTAGTGTTTGCGCTGCTCTGCATTGGCTCGATGCTTGTCAAATTCAGAAATATCCGCCCCGGATGCAAACGCCTTACCCCCCGCGCCCTTCATGACCACAACCCTGACGTCGTCACGATGCTCAAACGCCTCGAGCGCGTCACCGATCCCCTGCCACATCGCCAGGTTGATGGCGTTGCGTCGTTCCGGGTGGTTGAAGGTCATCCAGCCGATACCGTCGTCCACCTCCGCCAGAATCTTGTCCGTGTCCAGAGAGATCATCTCGCTCATGCAATAGCTCCAGCTGTCTTGAGTGCTTCAATTTCTTCAGGAGAGTACCCAAACTCCGCCAGGATCTCCTCGGTATGTTCCCCTGTGGCAGGTCCCGCGCGGTGAAACCTCGGTGCATGTGGTAACCGGGACAGATTGATCGGCGATCGGATCAGGTTGACGTCGCCGAGACTCGTGTGGGGAGCCGGCTTCGTCATTTTCAGATATTGCGCCTGTGGGTCGTCATACGCTTCGCCAACATCATAGATTGGCCCACAGGGGCACCCGACCGGATTCAGACGTTCCACAAGTTCCTGTACGGTGAACGTCCGCGTCACAGCATTCACATCCTCATTCAGTTGTTCGCGATGTTCGATCTTGCCGCGATAGTCCTGGTAGTCCGGATGCTCAAACAAAGACTGCGCGTCCAGTGCTTCGCAGAAGCTATGCCACATCTTCGGTGAGCTCGCAGCAATGTTGACCAGACCATCACTCGCCTCAAAGGTGCCCATCGGCACCTGCGTAGGATGGAAGTTGCCTTGTTGTTCCGGAACCTCACCCGACATCGTGTACCTGGCACCCTGGAAATCGATCTTGCACAACATGGCTTCGAGCAGGGAGGTATGGACCCATTGACCTTCACCCGTGCGTTCCCGGTCGAGCAATGCCAGAAGAATACCCTGACCCAGGAACATACCCGCACTGGTATCCGAGATCGCGATGCCGGCACGGACGGGACCATAGCCCGGTTGACCGGTGATCGACATCAAACCGCTGGTTCCCTGAACAATCTGGTCCACACCGGGACGATCACTGTAGGGCCCCGTTTGTCCGAAACCTGAAATGGATGCCAGGATGACGCGCTTGTTGATCGCACGTAGTTGTTCATACCCGATCCCCAACCGCCGTTTTACATCCGCCCTGAAATTCTCAACGACGATATCCGCCTTTGCGACCAAGGACTTGAACAGCGCGGCACCTTCCGAAGACTTGAGATTGATGGCGAGTCCACGCTTGTTGCGATGCAGATTCTGGTAGTCCGGATCCGTACTCGGACCCGTGAGCGACTGGCTGGTCGACGGTGGTGGCTCGACTCGGATCACGTTGGCACCCCAGTCTGCCAGCAACCGGACCGCGGTCGGACCCGCTCGTGCAATCGTGAGGTCAAGCACCGTATAGGATGAAAGTGGCAATTCCTGCGTCATTCACCAATCCTCATGTTGCTGCCAGTTAACGCAGCCCTGCTCCAATAATATCTCGCGCAATGATATGACGCTGGACCTCGTTCGGTCCCTCACCGATTCGCCTGATGCGCAATTCACGATACCACCGCTCTAGTGGAAAATCCTTCGTCACGCCATAGCCTCCGTGGATCTGCATGGCTCGATCAACAACGCGTCCTGCAGATTCCGTCGCCACGATTTTGCACATGGCAGCCTCCTTGCGAAAGCTGTCACCACGACGCGCCCGGTCAGCCGCCTCAAGTGTCAGCCAGGTCGCCTGTTTGATATCGATTTCATTATCGACCAGCATCCACTGAATGGCCTGACGGTTCGAAAGAGGTGCTCCAAAGGTCTCACGTTGTTTGGAGTACTCCAGCGCCATTTCATGAGCCTTTACAGCAACACCAATACACCCTGCCGAATAGGGAATACGCTGCCTCGACAGTCGGTCATTGGCAATCGCGAAACCCTTGTTCAACTGACCCAGGATGTTGACAGCGGGAACGTGCATGTCCTCGAACTGTAGTTCCGTCGCGTAATGTGCGCTACGCAACGTATGCACAATACGTCGAACGTGGAATCCTGGCGTGTCCGTGTCGACGATAAAGCAGGTGACCCCACCTCTGCCCTCACCCCCGGTACGGGCAAAGACGAGCCCAAAATCTGCTTTGTCCGCGCCGGAGATAAAGATTTTGCCGCCGTTGATGACCCAGTCATCACCATCCTGGATGGCACGGGTCTGAATCGCTCGAGCCGGATCAGAACCACCTGACGGTTCCGTCAAACCAAAAAAGCCACGTTTCTCACCCCTCAGGGTCGGGTACAGATATTTCTCCTTCTGCGCGTCGCTGGCTTCGAATAGCTGGGCGAGCCCTGCCCCACCGAACACGCCATAACAGGGCGCGTAGAGGCCCGCCCGATGCTGAGACATTTCGATCGCCATCAACGTCCGCGTCACCACATCAATATCCGGGCCACCGTACTCAACCGGTATGTCGAGCCCGTACAGACCCATCTCTTTGACTTTGCCAACGAGCCGCTCACGATCGTCAGACTCCAGCTGGTCCGCATCCGGATCCAGGTGCATCTCCAGAGGAACGATTTCCTCACGAACAAAGCGTCGCACCATGTCGACGATCATCTGTTGTTCATTGCTCAGAGACAGTTCCATAACATCCTTCCTGCAATCGGCGCCTTGTCAGGCCGGTGACAACCGCCCCAATTGAAAAGGGTAATCCCGGTTGCGAACGGGTAGCTCTCCGTGGTCCGCCTGATGGAGCATCAGCAGTTCCTGGCGGCGCGTATGGTACGCGGTGTTCACTTCAACGCGAAAACGCGTGACCTCCGGGTCTTCTAGAAATCGCTGGAGTTCGCCGCGCAGGCCAAACAGCGAACGCGCATCAGCACTGCCGATATATAGCACCTGCTCGTTATCGTCTGCCAGCTGATAGACACCCATCTGAGCCTGCACCGCTTTGACCGCCGCAGCTTGGAGGAGCAGGAACGGTTTTTCCAGTCTGACGCCCATGATCATCCGTCTGTGAATCCGGCGTCCATTACATCAGAGTCGACCTGACTTTGCTCTCTGGCGTGATATCGGTCTAAAACAGCTTCAGCCTTGTCCCAACCCCCATAAATCTGTATAAATGCGGCCCTTTCTAGTACGTACTCTCAAGCTCTGGAGCCCCGTTATGGTCATGTCCCTGGACTTCGACTCTCAGGTATTCACCAAGGACGTCATCACCGTCGCCGATGGTAAAGAATCCGTTGTCAAAGGTGGCCGACACCTGTTCGACACCGTCAGGGAAGTCTTCGCGGATATGAATCAGGTCGGCGTGATCGGCTGGGGCTCTCAAGGGCCTGCCCAGGCCCAGAACCTGAGGGACACCTTGCAGGGCAGTACACCTGTGAAAATCGGTCTGCGCCCGGGATCCAGCTCGGTGGCCGAAGCGGAAGCAGCGGGCTTTACCCGTGAAAACGGCACGCTCGGCGATATGATGGAGGTGGTCGCAGAATCAGACATGGTTCTGCTATTGATCTCTGACGCCGCGCAAACCCAATTGTATGGTGACATTTTTGCTGCCATGAAACCCGGATCAACGCTGGGACTGTCCCATGGCTTCCTGTTGGGTCACCTGGACTCCGTCGGTGAAGCCTTTCCTGACAACATCAATGTCATCGCGGTCTGCCCCAAGGGTATGGGCCCCTCGGTTCGACGTCTGTACGTACAGGGTGAAGAGGTCAACGGCGCCGGGATCAACTCCAGTTTTGCTGTACATCAGGATGTTGATGGCAAAGCAACAGACTACGCACTCGCTTGGGCTATCGGTGTGGGTTCACCCTACTGTTTCCAGACCACCCTGGAATCCGAGTACAAGTCCGACATCTTTGGTGAACGAGGCATTCTGCTCGGAGGTGCACATGGCGTCGTCGAGGCGCTGTACTACCGGTACCGGGCTGAAGGCATGAGCCAGGACGATGCCTTCGTACAGACCGCCGAGAGTGTCACCGGACCGATCTCCAAAATCATCTCCCATGAAGGTATTCTGGCGGTCTATGAATCTCTCGAAGGGGACGATCGCGCCGCCTTCGAGAAGGCGTACGTCGCCTCCTATATGCCTGCCAAGGAAATTCTGCAGGAAATCTACGACGACGTTGCCTGTGGCAACGAGATTCGAAGCGTGGTGGCCGCATCCAATCGTTACGACGAATTCCCGATGGGCAAAATCGACGGCACCGAAATGTGGGTGGTGGGTGAAGAGGTTCGCAAACAGCGCGTTGAAGATGAGATCCCTCTCAACCCGGTCACCGCCGGCGTCTATTGCGCCACCATGATGGCGCAGATCGATGTGCTGCTTCGCGCGGGTCATCCCTACTCGGAAATCGTGAACGAGTCTGTGATCGAGTGTGTGGATTCACTAAATCCCTACATGCACTTCAATGGCATCTCGTACATGATCGACAACTGTTCCAACACCGCCCGACTAGGCGCGCGCAAATGGGCGGCGCGTTTTGACTATATCCTGAAGCAGCAGGCGTTCACAGCGATGGACAGCAACGAACCCCTTGATTTCAAACTGATGGATGATTTCCGTAGTCACCCGATCCACCATGTACTGTCGGTCGTCAGTGAGATGCGACCGTCGGTGGATATCTCGCTCGGCTAGGCCGGAGGACGACGCAAAGAATGGCATTCGGGCACATCCGCTACGAGGTTCACACCCCGATTGCTTCGGTCATTCTGAACCGTCCGAAACAACGAAATGCCCAAAGTCGCCAACTCCTCGAGGAGATGGACCAGGCTTTCACGCTAGCCACGGAAGACGACAACGTCAAAGTGATCGTCGTCTATGGCGAAGGTGACCACTTCTCCGCGGGACATGACCTGGGCAGCAACGACGAACGCGCGGACCAGGAGCGCCGACCTTACCCCGAAGGGGTGCGCGGCCGTTTCATCCGTTCCAAAAACCTGTACGTGGACTACTCGCTGCGATGGCGCGATATCCCGAAGCCCACCATCGCTGCCGTCCAGGGGTACTGTATCTTTGGTGGTTGGATTGTCGCTTCGTCCATGGACATGATCTTTGCTGCCAGTGACGCCATGTTCTTGGGCACCAATTTTCAGTACTTTTCTGTGCCCTGGGACCTTCACCCCCGCAAAGCGAAGGAATTGTTGTTCGAATCCCGGTTTATTGATGCTCGGGAGGCGGAAAGACTCGAGCTTGTCAATCGAGTGTACTCGCCATCAGACCTGTTGCGAGAAACCATGGTCTATGCGGGAAGAATCGCGGAGAATGACAGTTTTCAGCTGCGAATGATCAAGACGGCGATCAATCAGCAACAGGACGTTCAGGGATACAAGGCGCATATTGACTCGGCACACGCCTATCACCTGCTCAGCGCCATGGGGGAATCCGATCCTGGCTTTGAACTCCATAGACCGGAGGGCAAGCGCCGTCCCATGGTGGAGAAGGCCCTGCAGAACTATCGCCGATTCCATGGCAACGATCTGAATGATGCGGCCGGTGATGATGAGGGTAATTCAGCATGAGCGAAGCAACCCAATACCACACCATAGAAGGTGAATTCCCGATGCAGCACGGTGTGCTGCGGCAGCCATCCATCGCATTCGAGACGTGGGGAACCCTGAACTTCCAGAAGGACAATGCGATTTTGCTGTTCACCGGACTGTCGCCGTCTGCACACGCGGCCTCATCGGAACAGGACAGGACACCCGGTTGGTGGGAACCCATGATAGGCGAGGACAAGCCCGTCGACACCTCCAAGTATTTCGTAATCTGTATCAACTCCCTTGGGAGTTGTTTTGGCTCAACCGGACCAGCGAGCATTGACCCAGCGACCGGTGAAAACTATCGGTTGGCTTTTCCGGTGTTGACCATTGAGGATATCGCGCGCGCCGGGCACGCGGTGATCGAGTCGATGGGAATTACCAAGCTGCATACCGTCATGGGTGCGTCCATGGGTGGGATGACCGCAGTCGCACACAGCGTGCTGTTTCCTGAGGCTGCAGAGTCGCTGGTATCGATTTCCTCGTCAGCACGTCCGGTCACCTACTCCATTGCCCTGCGTTCGTTACAACGGGAGATGATACGGTCAGACGCGGACTGGAACGGCGGCGACTATGACGGCGCTGGTCCCACCATGGGAATGCGCCTCGCGCGGAAGCTGGGGATGCTGACCTACCGCGGCTCCGCGGAACTGGCACAACGTTTTGGCCTCGAACGGGTCGCTGAAGCGCGTCAAACGAACGATCCATTTGGTATCGACTTCGAGGTCGAGTCCTACCTGGAATCCCACGCAAAGAAATTTGTAGGCGCCTTCGATGCCAACTGCTACCTGTACCTGTCCCGGGCGATGGATCTGTTTGATATCGCAGACCACGGCGGTACTCTCGAAAACGGTCTGGCTCGTGTCGGTGCCAAACGTGCGCTTGTGATCGGGGTCGAATCGGACACGCTGTTCCCCATCGCCCAACAACGCGAACTGGCTGAAGGCCTGGACGATGGTGAACGCGATGTTGAGTTCAAGGCACTACCCTCAGTGCAGGGTCACGACGCGTTTCTGGTCGACATGGACCGTTTTCGTCCATTATTGTGCGACTTCTTCAACTGCTCTATGAATCAGCCCGGGCAGCTGAAGTCTGCATCCTGATTTCGAATCTAACTATCTCCAAAGACTCCAAAGATGCCAACAGGACCTAGCATGAGTAAAACTGAATCCTTCGAAATTCCCGGCAAGTCCGGCGAAGCCTACAACTTCAACGTCTACCCGTACCCGATGACGTTCAATGACTTTATTGGAGGGGTCTACATCATCGCCAAGGTCACGGACGGTCACCCAGAGGTGGTGTACTTCGGTGAAACAGACAACATCGATCCCCATCTGAAAGGGCATGACAAGAAGGAAGAGATCAAGAGCGCTGGCGCCAACCACATCGCCCTGCACAGAAATGCCAGCAAGGAAGTCAGGAACAAGGTCATGGCCGACCTCGCCGACGAGATCAAGCCCTCCATATCCTGAAGTTGAGGACCACATTAAAAATAAGAATCAAGTAGTTAACACAAGCTGCTGTTTTTATTGATTTTAATAGCGGAAACCTCCAGTAGTTTCGAGCCAATAGTCACTGACCGTTCCCCTCTGGTGCTGTTCTATCAGTGACGTTCGCGACCAGTGGAATCAGGGACAGAAGCTGTCTTCGACGCATAGGGTTTCCTGATGAAATTAGCGGGCAGGCCGGATTGGCGACCCGTTACGCCAACAACGCACGTACCTCATCAGACCGACAACTATCCAGTACGGTGCGCCCGTTACCATCCTTTAATTCGACCGATACACCGTTCTTCTTGAATATCTCGATAATCTGGAATTGCAGCGTTCGGGACCGATCAGCACCCGTCCCACCGCGTCCGGTGTTCTCCACGGCCAGATGAAAAGGTCACCGTCCCAGCAACTGGGACGTGCTCGACGATGGCAGCATCATTGTGGATGATCTTGATACCGGGTTCAGTCTTCGACACCACCTGGATTATGAAAACGAGCCCCCGATGTTCGGTGCAGGCCCGTTTGGCGGAGGCATCGCCATCGACATAGATCAGGATCTACCCGAATTCCAGATGAACTACGGAAATGTCAGGTAGTGGGCGCGGTCCGTGTATTACGACAGCTATGGCAAATACCGTCGCACCCACGCGCTGATACATCCAGGCGAAAGTGAACGCTACGCCATCTTTGCAGCCACTCTGCCCAGATCCGGACGCTGGCACATGGGTGCGTCGGCCCGCGAAAACGCACCTCTACGGCGTTCGCTGCTTGGCAAATACGAGCTTGAACTGGTACCGGGCGACTCGAAATAGACCATCGAATTTGATGGCAACGTCTCAGCGTATGGCTGGAACGAACTTGGAGAGTTCGAACTGGATGCGGGGGACGTTCAGCTCGAGATCGCCAATACCACCGACAAGACAGTGGTGATCGCGGACGCCATTCGGTGGAAGCCAATACCCTGATGCCGCCATCCCGAAGAGCGTAACGAGGAAAGGTATGCAGGTACTGCGCGGTGTGCCAAGCCCAGCAGTGACCTCCGGCAAAGAGATGCTTACGTCACTGCGTTCCTCAGCATGACCCTGCGTCCCCAATATCCCATTGAACTCACTGCACCAACACGCCATCCTCCGTGGATGTCACTACTGAGCGAAACCATCCATGGCCGATCACATCGTTGAAATCCGCGACTACACCATCGAAGCAGCATGGTTCGATGCTTATCGCGACTGGGCAGAAACGTTAGCGGCCCCCTGGTTACGTGAGAACCTCGATGTGATCGACTTCTGGGTCAACGGTGGCATTAAGGCAGAAGTATCCGGATCCAATCCACAGGTGTCTGAAAATGGGCAACCCAACGTCTGCTGGATCATTCGCTGGCCCAGCAAGGCGGACCGTGATGAGAACTTCAATCGCATCATGGGATCGGAAAGCTGGAGAGAAATCTGGGCGAAGCACCCCAACCCGGGTGCTTACCTGCAGATGAACGTGCGATTTTTCAACCCTACGTGACGTCGCAATCGAACAAACCCAGCTCTTCAACGCGCTGAGCACGGTCAGCTAAATGGCATTCAGGGATGAA
>MDTB01104299.1_pt1 | contig 10491 bp, 11 predicted proteins | sample 811161 | NCBI WGS metagenome assembly MDTB01 (sample SAMN05326650, study PRJNA326480) | marine metagenome | isolation source: seawater | place: Mediterranean Sea | collected 2009
ATCTATGATGTTGTAGAAAAAACTTCAAAGAAATGCTTTGTTCCTTTAACGGTAGGTGGTGGAATTAGAAGTGTAGAAGATATAAATAAATTGCTTAATTGTGGTGCAGATAAAGTTTCAATTAATACAGCCGCAGTTGAAAATTCAAAAGTAGTCATTAATAGTTCAAAAAAGTTTGGGTCACAATGTATTGTTGTTGCAATAGATGCGAAAAAGAATGGAGATAAATGGGAAGTATTCACCCATGGAGGAAGAAATAATAGTGGTATTGATGCCTTAGATTATGCAAAAGAAATGGAAGAAAATGGTGCTGGGGAGTTATTGGTAACATCAATGGATAGAGACGGAACTCAAGTTGGTTACGATATTGATTTAATGTCTAAAATTTCTTCTAAAGTAAATATCCCTGTAATTGCTTCTGGTGGAGTTGGGAATTTAGATCATTTGGTAGATGGAATTCAATTAGGTAAGGCAAGTGCTGTTCTAGCTGCATCTATATTTCACTATGGAAAATATTCAGTTAAAGAAGCCAAGGAATATTTGGACTCAAAAGGAATACCTGTTAGAATTTAATATGTTAAACACTCTAGAAAATTTATTTAATCTTGCAAGAGAAAGAAAAAAATCTCCTGTAGAAGGATCTTACACAAATAAATTACTTAATGATAAGTCTTTGAGTAAAGAAAAAGTTCTAGAAGAAATTAATGAACTTATCGAGGCTGTAGAAAATAATTCAAACAAAATTCATGAAGCTGCTGACGTTTTTTATCATTTAATAATGTATTTAGAAGCTAATGATGTAAAAATAGAAGAAGTTATGACTGAACTGAATAAAAGAAATAAATGAGTTACGATGATAACAATATTTTTGCAAAAATTTTAAGAGGTGAAATTCCTTGTAAAAAAATTTATGAGGATGATTTTATATTATCATTTCATGACATAAATCCTCAAAAAAAAATACATGCTTTAGTTATACCAAAAGGTAAATATATTGATCTTGACGACTTTAGCTTGAACGCCTCACCTGATGAAATGGTAGGTTTATTAAAAGGGATTAATATCGTTGCTAAAAAACTTGAAATATCAGTAGATAAAGGCAAAGGTTATAGAGCTTTAGCTAATATTAGTGAGCATGGAGGCCAAGAGGTACCTCATTTACATTTTCATTTATTTGGAGGTGAAAGTGTTGGTAAGATGGTCGAGTGAATAAAAAAGTAGAGAGAAACTATCTAGAAATCAACTCAATAGAAGAATTAAATTATAACAATGTTTATCCAGAAAATTATTCTATTGATATTTTAGACTCAAAAGATTTTCAAATTAATAAGTTTTTTTACAAAAGTGTTGGTAAAAATCACCATTGGGTAGATCGATTAGTTTGGACTGAAAAACAGTGGCAAAAATATACATCTGATGAAAAAGTTAAAACTTATGTTTTAAAAAAAGGTGAAGATTTGGCTGGTTACTTTGAGTTAATATTTCACACTGATGAACAAGAGGTTGAGATAGCATATCTTGGTTTGCTTGAGGAATATCATAATAAAAAACTAGGATCTTATTTATTATCATCGGCGATTAAAAAATCATTTTCTGAAACCCCTATAAGAGTTTGGGTGCATACTTGTTCTCTGGATCATAAAAATGCTTTAACAAATTATATTGCAAGAGGGATGAGAATTTTTAAAAAAGAAACAATTACAATTTAATTAGTTCTTAGTAGGTAAAATAAAAAGTTTTTTATCTAAATTTCGATTTTTCATTATTGTAGAAAGAAAAGTAATGCTTAAATTTTGATAAATATCCAACGTTTGCCAACCAATTAAATTATAGTTCTTTTTATCGAAAAAAATGTTAATTTCGTTTTCGTTTTCAATAAAATTATAATTGATATATTTGTTTTCAATAAGTCTTTCTTCTAAAGAATTAATTTTATTTATAAGAAACTTTTTATCTAAAATAAGATTAAGAGGAGTTTTTTTTAAAGGATATAGATAATAGCTAGTCTTAGTTTTTATTACTAAAGATCTACCATTAGAAACTAAAATTTTTTTATTACCTAAATCGTACTCACAATAAATTTTTTTTGGATATTCAAGAAAACAGTTTCCTTTTTCTATTTTTCCATTGATATTTTGTTCAAACTTAAATGAAACATTATTAGTACTCTTTAAGTTTCGGATTATATCATTTTTAAAAGAAGCTAATGTTTCTGTGGAAATAAATGTTAAGATTGAAATTATTAAATATTTTTTCATTATAGAACATCGCGTTTTCCAACATGATTTGCTTTACTAACAATTCCTTCGGTTTCCATCATATCAATTATTCTAGCTGCGCGGTTGTATCCAATTTGGAGTTTTCTTTGTAAAAATGAGGTCGATGCTTTTCCTTCAGTTCTAATTATATCAACAGCTGATTGATATAATTCATCTTTATCTCCTTGGTTTTTTGAGCTGTCATTCATTTCTTTTTCGTCTGCAAAATTTAGTATTTCATCAACATAATCTGGTTCTGCCTGAGATCTTAAAGAATTGTTTATTTTTTCTATTTCATTATCAGAGACAAACGGTGCATGAATTCTAATAATTCTGTTTGCTGATGACATATATAACATATCACCTTTCCCTAACAATTGTTCAGCACCCTGTTCACCTAAAATTGTTCTACTATCTATTTTAGATGTTACTTGAAATGATATTCGTGTTGGAAAGTTTGCTTTAATAGTACCAGTAATAACATCTACACTTGGTCTTTGGGTTGCCATTATAATGTGTATACCTGCAGCTCTTGCCATTTGTGATAATTTTTGAATATAATTTTCAATTTCTTTGCCGGCTACTAACATTAAATCAGACATTTCATCAACTACAACAACGATATAAGGCATTGGTAATTTATGTTTGGCATTATAACCATCAATATTTCTAACTCCCTCTTTGGTCATCAACTTGTATCTATTTTCCATCTCTTTAACGACCCAACCTAAAACGGAAGCAGCTTTTTTAGCTTCTGTTATTACAGGACATAACAAATGAGGAATTCCTTCATACGTTGAGAGTTCAAGCATTTTCGGATCAATTAAAATAAATTTACATCTATCAGGAGTATGTCTATAGAGAAGAGATAATATAATTGTGTTTATACAAACTGACTTACCAGACCCAGTTGTTCCTGCAATAAGTAAGTGAGGCATTGCAGTTAAATCACCCACGATAGGAGTTCCAGAAATATTTTTGCCTAATGCTATTGGAAGTTTTATTTCTTTTTTCTTAAAATCAGAATTGTTTAATATTTCACTTAAATAAACATTTTCTCTTAATAAATTAGGAAGTTCTATACCAACAGTATTGCTTCCAGGAATTGTAGCAATTCGAGCTGACTCTGAACTGGTATTTCTTGCTATATCATCCGAAAGATTTATTATTTTTGAAACCTTTACTCCAGCAGCTGGCTCAAACTCATTTAATGTAACCACTGGTCCATGACTTACTTTTTTGATATTTCCACTTACACCAAAGTCTAAAAGAATTTTTTCTAAAAATTCAGGTTCATTGTTTTCGTTTTTATTTGAGTTTTCTCTCACGTTTTTAGTTGGAATTTTTAATAAGTTAATCGATGGAAGGATAAATTTATTTTTATTTGATAGTTGAGCAGTATCTGCTTTAATAAATGGCAAGTCCTCTTGTATTAAATTTTTTATCTCATCTTGAGGAATATATTCATTAATAATTTCACTTTTATTTGTGTAATTTTTTTTATTTACTCCTGAAAATGATTGTATTACCTTTTTAATTAAGTTAATAAAATTTTTAATATTAAAATTAATACTAATCAAAAAAATAAATATTGTTAATAAGATTAAAGAATAATAAAAAATATTTTCATTTAAGTTGATTATACTACCAACAAAAAGTTCATTAAAGTAATTTCCAATAAACCCTCCATTACCATTAATATGAAAATTAAATGTTTCTTTGTAATAATAATGAAAAAAGATAGAACCAGAAAAACAGTAAAGTATTATAAAAAAAGTATTTTGTATTATTAAAAATAATTCCTTTTTTCTAAAAATATTAGCACCTGTAAAAATGTAGGTTATAGGCACTAGATATGCTATTGAACCAATGGATTGAACAAAAAGATCTGATACATAACTTCCTCTAAAACCTAATATATTTTTGATTTCAGTATTTTCTGGAAATATAAAATTTGGATCAGTAGGTGTATAAGAGGCTAAAGCTATAAGTAGAAGTATTCCTAAACTAAAAATTAGAATACCTACTATTTCTATTAATCTCTTAATAGTAAAAATTAACAGTGTATTTGCTAGCTTTTTAATATTCATTTTTAATGAATCAAATTTACCACTTTGTATCATCTAATTTTTATTGTTAAAATTAAAATTTATTATGAAAATTTCTATATTGGGTAATGGACTAACTAGTTTAACATTAGCAAAGATGTTAGCTAATCAAAATGTTAAAGTTGACGTTTATTCAGATAAAAATACTAAAAAAAACAATAAAATTCAAACATTGGGTATCTCTAAAACAAATATTGAATTTTTTAATGATAAAATTTTAAATATAGAAAAATATGTTTGGGATATCAAAAAAATTGAAATTTACACTGAAAATTTAACCAAAGGAAAAGTTTTAGATTTTGAAAATAATAATGAACGACTTTTTTCAATTATCAAAAATTTTAAATTATATAATTATCTTTTTTCTAATTTAAAAAAAGATAAATTAGTTAATTTTAAAGGGAAAGTTAATTATCAAAAATTAGTTAAAAATAATTATGATTTAATTTTTAATTGTGATTATTTAAGTTCAATTTCTAAAAAATTTTTTTACAAAAAGATGAACAAAAACTATCGTAGTTATGCACATGTAACTACTTTTAAACATAATAAAATATTAAATGACAAAGCAATACAAATTTTTACAAAAAAAGGTCCAATTGCTTTCTTACCGATTTCGCAAACAGAAACTTCTATTGTTTACTCAGTAAGAGGTGAAAAAAATGTAAACTTAAATGCCTTGATTATGAAATATAATACAAAATATAAAGTTCTTAAATTAAATAAGTTTTTAAGTTTTGAGCTTAAAGCATCAAATTTAAGAACATATTATCATAAAAATATTATTGCATTTGGAGATTTACTTCACAGATTACATCCCATGGCAGGACAAGGTTTTAATATGAATATTAGAGATATGAAGGAAATTTATAACTTGATAGAGTTCAAAAAGGAACATGGATTAAATCTAGATATTTCTATTTGTTCAGATTTTGAAAAAAATGTTAAATATAAAAATTATCTTTTTGCAAATGGTATAGATTTTATTTACGAACTCTTTAATTTGGAAAGCAAAATTAATGATGATAGATTAAGTAAATCTGTAAAATTTTTAGGAAAAAATAAAATTTTTAATAAATTTTTTACAAAATTTGCTGATAATGGAATAGTAATTTAAAATTACTGAATTGTAGTATTGTTATATTGATCAAAAGAATAAGTAGTTAAAATTTCTGCTATTTTATTTTTTCTTATATCTAAATTTTTTGCTTCTAACAAAACTTGTTTTTCCTCTAGAGTAAAAGGAGAAGCCATTGCAAGTGCATTTATAGTTTCGTTTAAACTTTGCTTTTCTAATGCCTCCCAATTAATTATGAAGCCTCTTTTTTCAAAAAGTAATTTTAAATCTTTAAATATTAATTCTAAATCAGAGAATTTGATTTCTTCTTTTCTATTTTCTAGATCATCATAATAATCTTGAAAATTTATTTCACATTCTCGATACCTTTTATCTGATTTGATTTCTTTAGTGACTTGAAATCTAATTATACCTTTAAGTTCAATTATATATCTAGAGTCTTCAGTTTCTTTAAAAGTTGTAATTTTTCCCATACAACCTATTTCATGTAATTCTGGAAAGTTTTGATCACTATTATCTTTTGATACTTTTGGCTGAATCATACCAACTAGTTTATTAGTTTTCATACTATCGTTAATCATATCAATATATCTAGGTTCAAAAATATTTAGTGGAACTGTAGTTTTTGGAAATATAATAAAGTTACTTAAAGGGAAAACTACTAGCTTTTTTGGTAAATCATCTTTTTTCATAAATATCTAAAATATAACACATTTAATATTGCTTGAATTAAAAAAATTGACTAATTATAATATTTTTATAAGCGGGCATAGCTCAGTGGTAGAGCGTCTCGTTGCCAACGAGAAGGTCGAGGGTTCGACCCCCTTTGCCCGCTCCAAATTATGACAGATTTATTAAATAAAAAATGTGTTCCATGTGAGGGTGGTATGCTCCCATTTGACATATCAGAAATACATAAATATCAAAAAAAAGTGGATGGTTGGGACGTAGTTAGAAATGAAAATAAGATATATTTTTTAGAAAAAAAATTTATTTTTAAAAACTTTTTGGAAAGTCAAAATTTTGTTAATCAGGTTGGAATAATTTCTGAAGAAGAGGGACATCATCCAGATATTTTTTACGGATGGGGTTATGCAAAAATAAATATCACAACTCACGCGATAGAAGGATTATCAGAGAATGATTTTATTTTGGCAGCAAAAATTGATAAAAAAATTAATGTCTAAAATGTCTTGTTTTAGAGAAAATTAAAATTGTATTTGTTGCGTTAGCAAATTTGATAATTTCTTTATCTCTTATTGATCCACCAGGTTGTATTACTGCAGTTACACCAGATTGGACAAGTTTTTCTATTCCATCCACGAAAGGAAAAAAAGCATCTGAAGCTGCAACAATTTCATCTTTCGCTTTATTAAATTTATTCATTTTGTCTATTGCGATCTGACAACTATCAAGTCTACTTGATTGTCCTGATCCAATACCTACAGTAGATTTATTACTTGCAAGAACAATTGCATTTGATTTCACATAACGACAAACATTAAAAGCAAATATAAGATTATCAAATTGTAATTTATTTGGTTTCTTTTTTGATACAATTTTAAAATTATCTTTTAAAAATAAATGTGAGTCTTCAGATTGTATTAATATTGAGTTGTTAAAAGAGTTATATTTCAAACCTTGATATATTGGGAATTTTTTGGCATCTATGAGTCTTAGATTTTTCTTTGATTTTAATATTTTAAGTGCATCTTTATCAAATCCATTAGCAATTATTACTTCTAGAAAAATTTTATTTAATTCATTCGCTAAAGTCTTATTAACTTTAAAATTGCAAGAAACAATACCACCAAATGCGCTAATAGGATCACAAGCTAATGCATATTTATAACTATCAATATTATTCTTAAGAGTCGATACTCCACAAGGATTTGAGTGTTTTATAATTACGGTTCCAGTATTTTTTGGAAGTGATTTAGAAATAGCTAAAGCAGAGAAAATATCATTATAATTATTATAACTTAATGATTTACCATGAATTTTAGAAATATTAATATTTTCATCTTTTGAATAAATTGCACTCTCTTGATGAGGATTTTCACCATATCTTAATTTTTCAATTAATATTCCTTCATTAATCTTTTTTTCTGGAAAATTTATATTTGAAACTTTATTAAAATAATTTGATATTGAAGCATCATAATAAGCCGTTTCAGTGAAAGCTATTCGCGACATTTTTTTTCTAAATTCTAATGATGTAGAACCTTTACAATTTTTTAATTGATTGATTAATTCTGGATATTGTTCAATTGAAGTTATTACAGTAACATCATTGTAATTCTTAGCTGCAGCTCTTACCATCGCAGGTCCACCGACATCTATATTTTCAATAATCTTCTTATGATTACTTGTATTTTTTATAGTTTCTTTAAATGGATAAAAGTTAACTATTACTAAATCAATATTTTTAAAATCATAATTTTTCATATCTCTTTTATGAGACTTATCGTTTCTTTTATTGAGAATTCCAGCATGAATTTTAGGATGTAAGGTTTTGACCCTTCCACCAAGAATTTCTTTCGATCCAGTATAATCTGAAACTTCAACACATTTAAATCCAAGATCCCTTATTTTATTAAAAGTACCACCCGAACTAATTAAATTTATGTTATTTTTTTTTAAGATATTTAAAAGTTTTTTTAAATTAGATTTGTTTGATACAGATATTAAAGCTGATTTTATTTTTTTCATCATATCTTTTCTATTTCCCACCTGATTTCCTCTACTTGATTATTTGAAATACCAGTAATAAAAATATTTAGATTGTCACTGATTAGATTTTTTTTACCAAAAAATATTCCATTATCAATATTTATATCAAATTTATCACAAGTAAATTTCCAACCCTCATCTTTTAATTCAATTAAAATTGTTTTATTATTCTGAGTTTTCATTAATTTGATATCAGGCTCCATATGAAACCTTATATCAAATTTATAATTGTGATTTATTTTTTTTTTTATAATTTTATCCAATCCTATGAAAGTCATTTTCTCTGGAAAAAACTCTATTTCTCTTTCGTGAATTGAGTCATATTTTTGTAAATAACCATCATGAGAGGCATTAATTTTCCAATAATTTTTTTCAAATATTAATTTTTTATTAATTATTTTCAAACCTTTTTTTATCGACGCAAAATCATTGATCTTTGTAAACTTACAAGATGAATTATCATCAATTATTAATGTGCTGTGAGTGGCTGACAATTTTGAAAGTTCATTAAATTTTATATTATTTTCTGGATGATAACCGCAATTACTGATTAATTTATTTCCATTAGATATTATCTCAAATGATAAAGCACCCGCTTGATAATCTTTAGCAAATTTATAATTTGGTGATGATCCAACATCCATAGTCAGACAAATTTTTTTATTTTTAAAAACTATGTATCCACCAAGATCATTATTTTCATATTTAAATTTGTATCCCAATCTCTTTAGATAACTATCAAAATCAGCATTATTTGTGATATTATTACCGTTGAATAAAAAATTTGAACCTGTGTTTTGCCAAGCAAATGCATAACCTTGTCCTAAATAATAAATAGTTTCATCAATATTCTCAGGAATAGTAACTTGAGACTCTTTAAACCATTCACGTATTAAGATTAGATATTTTAAATAAAAAATTAATTGTTTAATATTTCTTGATTTGGGAAACCCATTATTATCTAGTGCTTCTTTTGATATTTTTTTTAAGAGATTACATCCAAAAGAAAGGTAATTTTTTTCATTTTTATAACAAAGTCCAACTAAAATGATAGATGCGCATCCAATTAATTTGTCATCAATTTTATTTGATCTATTTACCTCATTAATTAGGTGATTAGTTTGTTTTTGAATTATTCTATTAAAATTATCTTTATAACTTTCAATACTCTCTTCATAAGTAAGATTATGGCAAGAGAGCCAAGCAATTATTCTTTTTGCTGTAAGGTCAAAATTCCAACTTTTATTATTATATCTATAATTATTATCAATCCAATTTGAAATTACTAATTGAGTTGCTTTCTTTGAGGATTTTAAGTCTAAACTAAAAAACCAATAAAAATTATTTAGACTATTATAATCTTTTTGACTTAAATTTTTGTTATTCCAAATTTCATTTAAAGAAAAATCCTCAATTTTAAATTTTTTATTTTGATATTTAATTAAAGAAGAGAGTAAATAAGGACTAGGTTTATAGACTAATCCTTTATGATTAATTTTAGAAATCTTTCGATCATAAATTGATGAATTTAAATAAATATTTCTAATTTGATGGAAAATTTTAAAAAAAAAACGATTTATGTAAATCATGAAATTATTTTGATTTTAATAATTCAATATTTTTTTTAATATCTCCATTATTGCTTTTGAAAATTGTAGTACCAGAAACAAGAATATTAGCTCCAGCATCTATTGCAGCCTTAGAATTATCAAAGTTTATTCCACCATCAATTTCAATATCAAAATTTAAATTTTTTTCTAACTGAATTTTTTTTAACACTCTAATTTTATCTAAAACTTCAGGCATAAATTTTTGACCACCAAAACCAGGATTAACACTCATAATAAGAACTAAATCTATTTGATCTAAAACGTTGAGAATTATATCAGTCTTTGTTTCAGGGTTGAGAGATATTCCAACTTTTTTATTTAGTTGTTTTATTTCTGAAATTGAAGAATTTAAGTTATCAGTTGCTTCAGGATGGATAGTGATTATATCTGCTCCAGCATCAGAATAAGCTTTTATATATTTATGAACAGGTGAAATCATTAGATGAACATCAAATAACACAGTTGAATGTTTTTTGAGTGCTTTGATTACTGGAGGACCAATCGTTAAATTAGGAACAAAATGACCATCCATTACATCAACATGTATCATGTCAGCACCACCTTCTTCTAGTCTTTTAATCTCATTTCCTAATTGACTAAAATCAGCGGAAAGAATTGATGGTGATATTTGTATTTTTTTCATTGATAACTAAATTTACTAGTATCAATTTTTAAAATTTAATTGAATTAAAAAATTGATAAAT
>MDTB01176710.1_pt1 | contig 10491 bp, 8 predicted proteins | sample 811161 | NCBI WGS metagenome assembly MDTB01 (sample SAMN05326650, study PRJNA326480) | marine metagenome | isolation source: seawater | place: Mediterranean Sea | collected 2009
ATGTAGGTAGTAAAATACATGGTGTAATTATAAATGATTTAGATACTTCAAAAGATAGCTATTACGCTTATTACTATAATTATTCACCTTATCACTATAACTACAATAAATATTATAATCCTAAAAGTAGCTAATCATGTTTAGACTTGAAAAAGTTTTGCAGAATGATGATTCTGCTTACATATTTTTTACTCAATTAATTAAAACTTTGGGCATTATTATAAGTTTTTATATATTTTCAATTTTAGAAAATAATTCAATTTATGAGCTTAGTAATAAAGAAATATTTTTAAATTCAAAATATTTTCATTTTTCGATTTTATTGTCTTTTTTATATTTGTTTATATCTATATTTTTTAGTAACACTAAAACTTATAAGTACAACTTTATAAGTTTTTTAAGAGAAGATTTGGCTGTTATTCTAGTTTCAAATTTTTTAATTTTTACTTTATATTTTTCTATAAATAAATCTTTTGAAGTAGAAATAGGATATTTTTATTCAATTATTTTTTTAATAGTCAATTTATTTATAGGAAAAAAATTATTTAATTTTATTTATACTTACATGATTAATAATAACATAATTCATAAAAATATAATGTTAGTTGGAAGTTTACGTGATATTAAATTTTTTTTAAAAAAAAAAGATGAGAAAATAAACGTTTTTAAATGTTGTATTGTCGATGATTTAGACAATTTCAGTCAGAGTTCAATAAGAAATGAATTGAGAATTCCAATTTTTAAAAAGAATGAAGATATAAGATCAATACTTGAGTATCATGAACTAGGACAAGTCTGGATTTTAGAGAGTGATAAGGGAAAAACCGAAAAATTAATTTCAAATATAATTAAATTTTCAGTAGATATTTTGATTGTAAATTTAAATGAAACAACAAATTTTAATTCTGAGGAACTTTTATATGGAAAGTTTGAATTTAAAAAATATGAAATCTCAAGATTTCATGGCTTAAATTTTTTTATTAAAATTTTGTTAGATAAAATTTTATCAATATTATTTTTAATAATTGCTTCTCCAATTTTATTAATTTCATCAATTTTTATATTTATAGAGGATGGTTTTCCAATATTATTTACACAGGATAGAACAGGGTGGGATGGAAGAAGATTTAAAATATTTAAATTAAGAACATTGAAAAAAGGTAAATTTGATAAAACTGTCCAAGTCACTTATGGAGATAAAAGAAAGCTTAAGTGTGGGACACTAATAAGACAATTGAGTATTGATGAATTACCTCAACTGTTTAATGTTATAATTGGAGATATGTCTATAGTTGGACCAAGGCCACATATGGTTGAACATGATATTAAATATTCAGGCTTGTTTAAAAATTTTTTAAAACGACACAAGTGTAATCCTGGATTAACAGGCTGGGCTCAAGTAAATGGATTAAGAGGTGCAACCCCAAACCCTGAAAATATGAGAAGACGTATGGAGCATGATTTGTGGTACTTAAATAACTGGACAATAATTTTAGATTTTTACATAATTATTAAAACTTTTTATATTATATTTAAATATAAGGGCGATTAAAAAAATAAAACTAACTATCAATTAGTATTTTTTATTTTTAAGAAAATACCAATTTAATCTCATCAGCATCTGGATTATTTTTTTGATCGAGATTATGTGGAAAGGTTATATTGTTATTTAATAAAACTGGTTTTTTTGAAAAACTCAATTCTATACTTGAAGGTATGTCATCTAGGCCCTGAGTTGACCAATTGTTAGCATGAATATGAACTAGTTTAAGATTAAATTTATTAATAAAATCTAAAACTCTATCCATATTTATATCCACGTTATGGAATTCAATTGTCAATCCCTCAATTTTATCCATAAATTTGATTAAATCATTTAAAATTCTGTATTCAGATCCTTCAATATCAACTTTAAAAAAAATTTTTTGATTAATATCATTAGATTTTATTATATTTTCAATAGAAATATAATCATGAAACGCATCACCACCTTTTCCAATTTTTTTTAAGAATAATTTATTTTTTGATTTATTGAAAAATTTTTTAAAATTAATCCAATTTAAAAGATGACCAAAGAATAATATGAGTTTTAATTTTATCAAACTATGAAGAAACTTTTTCAAAAAAAAGTTTAAACTTACTGTTGGATCATATGCAAAAATATCAACATTTCTGATTTTTTGAAAATGTTGTTCGAATGAAAAATCATCACTGATTCCACAAGAAATAAGTGTATTTGAATTCATCACACTATTTTCACAAACTAAATATCCACCGTCGTTATCCTTACCAACTCTTATTAGCTTATATAATCCATCAGGTTTTAATTTATTTGGAAGCATTTGGTCAGTTTAACATATTTAATTAAAATCAAATATATAATTAATTTTTTATAAAGTTATATCTAATTTATATTTTATCATAAATATATATGATATTAAAAAAATTAATTATAATTAATAACAAAGTCTGCCATTGATGAATATTTTAAATATTTCAAAATATCGTTTAAAAAGTATTTATAAAAACTTTCTCTCTTTTTTTTCAGTTTTTTCTACTCAAACAATAATACAAATTCTTTTTCCACCAGCAATGATTTTTGCATGGGGAGTTGAAAAATTTGGTATATGGATTTTAATAACGACTATTCCATCAGTATTAACAATACTTAATATAAATTTTTCATCAGCATCTAGATCAGAAATGTCAATAAATTTTGAAAAAAAAAATTTAATTTATATTAATAAAATTTTTCAAAATACGTTTTGTTTAGTTTTATTTAGCTCTATTTTTTTTTTTTTAATATGGACTCTTGCTTTATCTTTTGATCAGATAAATTTAAAAGCTTTAGAAAATATTGATTACGATGAAGTTAAAATAATTTTTTTATTTATAGCTTTATCATCTCACTGCTTAATTTTAGACCAAATATTTTATTGTGGCATTACTTACACGGGTGATACTTCAAAATATAATTATAATGTCTTATTTTTCAACACTTTAACAAAAATATTAATTCCTATTTTAGGCCTTTATACAAATAACTTATTATATGCATCATTGATTTTATTCATTTTGTCTTTTCTCAAAACATTTTCTTTGTATATTATTTTTAAAAATCAAAACAAAAATAATTTAAATTTAAAAATAAATTTGTTTGATATTAAGTTATCTACTAAAATCTTTAGATTATCTTTAAGTTACCATCTTGATAACATTTCAAATATAATTAGAAATAATGGATTTATTTTATTAATTGGAATTTTTTTTAGTCCTATTATAATTGGATTAATCTCTACAGTAAGAACTTTATTTTATTTTTTACCTATAAGATTTTTAGATACCATTAATGACACTTTATTTTTTGAATTTTCAAAAATACATGGCAAAAATGATATAGTTTCATCAAAAAAGATTTTTAAATCTCATATTTATATAAATATTTTTTTACTAACGATATTTTCTACATTATCATTACTTTTTGGAAAACTAGTCTACGAATTTTGGACAAATAATGAGTATAATTTATCTCTTAATCTATTAATCCTAATAATAATAGATACAGTATTGTTTAATTTTTTTAATAGTATTGAAACATTTATTAAATCAATTAATAAATTTTTCTACTCATCATTGGTTAAAACTCTTTTATCAACACTTACAATTCTTATATGCTACGTTTTATTCACTGAGGGATATTCATATTTAGTTTATTTTATTTTTAATATAATTTCATCTTTTTTTGTTTTGATTGTTGTTTTAATGAATACATTCAAAATTTTTAAAAAATATAATAAATGAAATTTTTAAAGAAAATTTTTGTTCTTTCCCAAAATTTTTTGTGGATATATGGCTTATTTAAGGGAGTAGCTGCTAATATTGAATTATTACCATTACTTAAAAAGATTAAAAAAATTAATACTTTAATAGACATAGGATCTAACAAAGGCCAATTTATTTTACTTTGTTTAAAGTTTTTTCCAAATCCAATTGTTTATTCATTTGAACCTATAAAAGAAATATTTAAAAAACAAAAAAATTTTTTTGAATTTAAAAAAAAAATTTATGCATTTAATTTTGGGATTGGTAATAAAAATAAAAATTTAAAATTTTTTATTACCAAAAGAAAGGATAGTTCATCATTTCTAACTTATAATGGATCAAGTCGTCATAACAGAGATTATCTTTTAACAGAAAAAAGAAATATAAAGATTAGAAAATTAGATCAAGTTTTAAAAAATAAAAATTTAATAAAACCAATTTTGATAAAAATTGATGTACAGGGTTATGAGTTGGAAGTATTAAAGGGTTCTAAGGAAATACTATCCAAGATTGACTATTTGTTAATAGAGGTATCAAAAAACAGAATGTATAATAATCAAGCTACTGAAGAGGAAATTGTAACTTTTTTAAAAAATAAAAAGTTTACAATGCTCAAATCATTAAAATGGATGAGGATTAAAAATACTCAATATATGCAAAGGGACATTTTATTTAAAAAAAAAAACATAATTTGAATTATCAAATTTATAACTGTATTAAATACTTATGATAAAAAATAAATTAAAAGATCAAAATAAAGATATTCTTGTTTTAGGGGATGTTTTTTTGGACATTTTTCAAACCACAGATATTTTAAAAATATCACCTGAGAGACCAGTTCCAGTATTAGAACCCTTAAAATCTATAAATTTATTAGGTGGTGCAGCCAATGTAGCTAATAATATACAATCTATTGGAGGTTCAGCATTTTTAATTTCAAAATTGTCAAACGACAAAATAAGTAGAACTATCAAAAAGTTGTTGGCAGAAAGAAAAATTGGTTTTAAAATTTTAATAGATAAAAGCTACTCATCACCTGTCAAAAAAAGAATTGTTCAAAATGATCATCAATTTTGTAGACTTGATGATGAAAATTACATTAAACTTAAAAAAAAAGATGAGATTGATATAATCAAATTTATAAAAGAAAATATTCGTAAATTTCAATCATTAATAATATCTGACTACTCAAAAGGTTTTCTTACCCCATTTTTAATTAAAAATGTAATTAGTATTTTTAAAAAAAATAAAAAAGATATTTATACAGATCCAAAAAATAAAAATATAGAACTTTATAAATATTCAAATTATATATGTCCAAATCTAAAAGAATTTTATAATTTTTTTGATTATCAAAAATTACCGGTTACAAAAAAATCTATATCAAAACTATTCAATAAAACAAAAGCAAATGCTTTTGTAGTTACAAGAGGTTCAAAAGGAATTTCAGTATTTTTTAATAAAGGTAAAAAAATTGATATTCCCCAAACTGATGTTAATGTATATGATGTTACCGGTGCTGGGGATACTTTTATTGGAATGATAAGCTATTTACTCTCAAATAATATAGGTTTAATAAATAGTATTAAAATTTCTTCATATGCATGTGGTAAGATTGTTCAAAAAAAACATACAGCTGTTTTATCCTTTGTTGAATTTAAAAAAATAATTGAAGAATTTTGTGAAAATGATTTTGTCGATCTTTTACTCAAAATAAGGCTATGGAAATTAGTAAAACTTAAAATTGGTGTTACAAATGTATGTTTTGATGTTTTACATTCTGGTCATCTACATCTTCTAAGTGAGGCTAAAAAAAATTGTGATAAACTTATTGTTCTTCTAAATAGCGATAAATCTATAAAAATGATTAAAGGTAAAAATAGACCTATACTAAAATTAAATAAAAGGATTCAAATATTAAAAATGATTAAAAATGTAGATGTAATTAAGGTTTTTGAAGAAAAAACACCTGAAAAAATTATCAGCAAAATTTTACCTGACATTTTGTTTAAAGGATCTGATTATAAAACAGCTCAAGTTATTGGTTATAAGTTGATTACAAATAATGGTGGAAAAGTAAAAATTATTAATAAATTAAAAAATTTTAGCTCTACTAAATTAGTTTAATTATGATTGTTATAACAGGTGGTGCAGGCTTTATTGGCGCAAATTTAATTAAAGAGATTAATAAAAGAAACGACAAAATAATTATTGTAGACAATATAAGTAAAAATAAAAAAAATTTAAAAAAATTAAAATTTAAAAATTATTATGATAAATATGATTTTCTAAAAAAAATAGATAATAATAAAATCAAGCATAAGATTGATGCTATTATTCATTTAGGGGCCTGTACTAATACTACTGAAAATAATTGGGATTACTTAAAATTTAATAATATTTTATATACAAAAAAAATGTATGAATTTTCGTTAAAAAATAATTGTCAATTCATTTATGCCTCATCTGCATCAATATATGGAAATAAAAGCGGCAATACTTTGCTTAATAATTTTAATCATGAACCTTTAAATCTCTATGCAAAATCTAAACTTGAGATTGATAAATATTTTTTTAAAGTATCAAAAAAAAAAAGTTATTGGTTTAAGGTTTTTTAATGTGTATGGCAATTATGAAGATCATAAAAAAGATATGAGTAGTCCTATTAATAAATTTACAAATCAATTAAATGAAAAGGGATATTTAAATCTTTTCGATTTTAGAAAAAAAAAAGAACCTCTCAGAGACTTTATATACGTTAATGATGCAATTAAAATGTTAAATTTTTTATGGATCAAAAAAAGACCAGGTTTATACAATATTGGCACAGGTAAACCACACACATTTGTTAATGTTGCAGAAATACTTATCAAAAAGTTAGGTTATGGAAAAATTAATTACATTAAATTTCCAAATATTTTAAGAAATAAATATCAATATTTTACAAAAGCAAATATTTCAAAACTATTAACGCTTGGTTATAAAAATCATATCAAAGATTTAGAAAAAGGAATAACTAATTATCTTAAATTTTTTAAATCGTAATAAATTTTTTTAAAAATATAATCTGGATCAAATTCGTTAATGTCTTTTATTGGATAAAATATTTTTTGTTTTTTATTTAATGGAAACCATCTACCCTTAGGGGCTGTAAGTCCAAAAATAACTGCACCTCGTTTTTTATAAACACTTGCTACATGCATTGTTCCATCGTCATGGGATATATGATATTGACTTGAATTTATTATTTTAAAAAGAGATTTTACCGTAGTTTTTCCACACATATTAATTATTTGATTTTTATTAATTTTACAGATTTTTTTCGCGTTTGATGTTTCATTTTTGGATCCAACTATTTTAATCTTTAAATTTGGGAAATTATTAATCATTTTTTTAATTAATATTTCCCAATTTTTGAATTTCCACGTTTTTTTTATATTCCTACCACCCATTGAGATAGTCATATATTTTTTTTTCGAATAAAATTTATTTTGAAAAAGATTAGAGTATGAAATTTGATTATTTTTAACGTGTTTATCTACAGTTCTACATAGATAGTATGTTTCATTAAACTTTATATAGTTATGCCTTTCTTCATCTGTATTCTTACCTTTTAAATTAAAACCGTGCATTTCTTTAATTTTGCACATTTTAAAAAATAAATAGTCTCGTTTTTCTCTAGATTTAGTTGTAAATTCATTAAGATAATAAAGTTTATCAAATTTTTTTCTAAAAATTTTTATTAAAAAGAAAAATAGAGATAAGTAATTGTTATTATAGAATATAAATTCATCTATAATTTTTTTTTTAAATGGCAATAAGTCAGGCGTTACAAAACCTACAGAATTTTTTTTTTGTGAAGAAAAATAAATTTTAGCACTTGGATTTTTTTGTCTAATTAATTTTATTGCTGGCGTTGCGTGTATAAAATCACCTAGGCTAGAGACTCTGAAAATTAAAATTTTTGTAGGTTTCATTATTCTTTAATAAAAAAATATATTATTTATATGGATAAAATAGTAAATATTTATAACCTGTTATACGTGAAAATTATAAAATTTAATTAAATTTAAATGTGTGGATTTGTAGGCTATATCAATAAAAATTTAGATCAAGTAGATCCTTTAATGATTAAAAAAATGATGCAACTACAACAGCATCGGGGACCTGATGACAGTGGTTTAGCATTGTTCTCTTCGAATGATAAATTGTCATTAACCTATAATCAAAATGATTTAGAAACTTTAAATACTAAAAATGATATTTCCAAATACAATGGAGGAATTGGCTTTAATAGATTAAGCGTTATTGATATTACAAAAAATGGACATCAGCCGATGTCCAATGAAGATAAAACTATTTACATCACTTTTAATGGTGAAATATACAATGCATTTCAGTTAAAAGATGAATTTATTTCTTCAAATTATAATTTTAAAAGCAAAACTGATACTGAGATAATTTTAGTATTATACGAAAAATATGGATTAGAATTTACTTTAGAAAAGTTAAATGGGATGTTTGCTATTTGCATTTTAGATTTAAGAAATAATCAAATTTTTTTAGCAAGGGATAGATTTGGAATCAAACCTCTTTATTATATAATAAACAAACATTTTTTTTCATTTTCATCTGAGATAAAATCATTTTTAGCTATTAATAACTTTCAGTTTAAATTGAATAAAGAACACCTTTCAGAATACTTTATTTTTAAATATTTAGCTCCACCCAATACACTTGTTAGTGGAGTTAATTTGTTAAAACCGGGTGAATATGTAGTCTTTAAGGATAATGAAATAAAAAAAAAAATTTATTTTGATTTCCAAAATTTTGATAAAGAAATTGATAATGAAGATAATAAATTAGAAGTATTAGAAGAAAAACTAAAGCTATCAGTAAAAAGCCAATTAATGTCAGATGTTAATCTTGGATGTCAACTGTCTGGAGGTATAGACTCTTCATTGATAACACTATTTGCTAAAAAATTCACAAAAAAACTTGAGACATTTTCCATCTTATTTGAAGATAAAAATCTTTCAGAGGAGAGTTATATAAAAAAAGTTGTTAATGACCTTGATTTGATGAATTTTTCATCGGAATTTGATTACAAAAATTTTTATAATGATTTATGTAATAGCATTTGGTCTTTTGATGCACCACTTAGTCAAATTAATTCCATTGGTGTTTACAATTTAGCTAAATTAGCCAAACCAAAAGTTAAGGTACTTTTGACTGGTGAAGGAGCAGATGAAACTCATGGTGGTTATCCAAGATTTACTAGGATCAATTTTTTTCATTTACTTAATAAAATATTGAAAAAAAGTATAATTCTTTCAAATATTGTTAGTAAAAGATTTAAAATATTTGAGTTCAATAAAATATTTAGTTTAGACTTAAATGATATAATTATTTTATCATCTTCTGTTCACTCTTATAAAGATATTTCTAATCTCTTACCAAAAATGAATTTATTAAATGGCTTGGACTCTAGAAGAAATATGATCCGGTTAATTAATTTACCTAATAAGCAAAAAAGTCTCATTTATGAAATGAAAACTTATATGCATGATTTACTTATTAGGGCAGATAAAATGACTATGGCCCACTCAATAGAAAATAGAGTCCCTTTTTTAGATAACAACTTAATTGAATATTCTCTCTCTTACTTGGTAAATTCTAATTTTGATTATTCAGTTTATTCAAACATTAACAAAAACACGAAAAAATATTTAAAAAAAATATCGACAAAATATTTTGGTAAATCATTCTCTTACCGAGCTAAAAGTGGGTTTTCTTTTCCATTAAAAAAAATTTTGAAAAGTAGTGAATTTAGAAAATCCATTGAAGAGGAAATTATTCCACAGATTAAATTAAATGAGTTATATGATTATAAAAATATTATATCAATTTGGAAAAATATTGATAAGTCAAAAAATTCAGAACTAGAGCTAATATTTTCAATTATTACATTTGAAATATGGCTAAAAAAATTTAAAGTTGTTTTGTAATGACAAATTTAGACATTTTAATTTATCTTTGTGAATTAAAATTTATAAATCTATGATCAAACATATATTAAGAAATTCTTTTTTCAAAAAGAGGTTAAAAATCCTAGAACATAAAAAAAAATCATACTTTATTTCGAGATCTATTGATGAGATAAAACAGTACCAAATTGATCATTTTAATAAAATTTGGCATAAGGCAATTATCGAGATACCCTTTTATCAACATTGGAAAAAAAAATATAATTTACCAAACTTTATAAAAAGTTTGGACGAGTTAAAATATTTTCCTGTATTAGAAAAAAAACATATACAAAAAAATCAAGATTCAATATTTTTATCTTTAAAAAATTACAACGTAATTTCTACTGGTGGAAGCACAGGTAAACCTACCAGATTCCCTATATCTGATGAGGAATTGTTAAATAGTTACGCCAACCAATATTTAGCAAGAGGCTGGTGGGGCATAAAGCCATTAGATAGGATAATTTTTATATGGGGGCATTCACACCTCTTTGGAGATGGAATAAAAGGGAAAATTAATCAATATAAAAGATTGCTTTATGATTGGATCATTAACACAAAAAGACTAAGTGCGTATGATATGTCTTTAAATTCAATAGAAAAATATTATCAAATATTAAAGAAATCTAATCCAGTTATG
>MDTB01111090.1_pt1 | contig 10489 bp, 10 predicted proteins | sample 811161 | NCBI WGS metagenome assembly MDTB01 (sample SAMN05326650, study PRJNA326480) | marine metagenome | isolation source: seawater | place: Mediterranean Sea | collected 2009
ACACACAGGCGTCTATTACAGAACCTTGATGTTTCAATTTCATTAACTGTAAAAGCCCTAAAAAACCTTGGTGTTTGGGAAAATACAGTCATTATGACTTATTCAGAATTCGGTAGGAGGGCTAAAGAAAATGGTTCTAGAGGAACAGATCATGGTATGGCTGCACCTCATTTTGTAATGGGAGGAAAAATAAATGGTGGTATAGATGGAGGATTTCCAAATTTAGATAAACTAAAAAATAATGACTTATTATATACCCTAGATTACAGGTCTCTTTATGATTTTGTTTTAAAAAACCATTTTGATTTTGAATCAAATCCTTTCAGTGAATTTAGATCAAATCAAATAATTTAACTTGTTTGTTGAGATATTCTCTGATCTATAGGAGTTTCTTTTACAGGCAAGTGAATTATAGCTGAAAAGGCTCCTACTCCGATCCCTACCCACCATACTAATTCATAACTTCCATAAATATCATAGAAGTATCCACCCAGAGCAACACCTACAAAAGAGCCTAATTGATGAGAAAGAAAAATTATACCATATAAGGTGCCCATATATTGAAGACCATATATATAAGCGACTACACCAGAAGTTAATGGTACTGTTGCAAGCCAAAGTGAGCCCATTACCATGGAAAATATAATAACGGTTTCTACAGTCATAGGTAAATAAATAAATATTATTGCAGCTATTGTTCTGCCAGTATAAATAATTGATAAAAGATACTTTTTAGTAAAGTTCTTTCCTAAATAACCCGCCACAATTGCACCAATAATATTAAAAAAACCAATAACTGCAATAGAAAAAGCTCCCAAAGATGAAGTAGAATTCACTCCAATGGATCTTATAAAACTATTTGGAGGTATTGCTGCACAAACCTCAGTGATAAAAGCCGGAAAATGAGCTGTAATAAATGCTAGTTGAAAACCACATGAAAAAAAACCTAAAAATAACATTGAGAAAGTTGGATCTTTAAAAGCTTTAATTAAAACATCTTTTAAATATTCATTTTTTTCTAATACTTGTGGTGCTTTTTCTGTTTTCATCATTAATAAAAGAAGCATTGATAAAGCCATTATTATAGAAAGCACTATAAATACTTCTGACCAATTAAAATATATTAATAGAAAACTTATTATTGGCGGTCCCACCACTTGGCCTGCAGATCCAGCAGCTGTTCCAATACCCAAAGCTAAAGATCTTTTATCAGGATGAGTAGTTCGACCGATTACTGCCAGAATTGGGCCAAATCCCGTGCCAGCGATTCCAAAGCCAATAATGATATTTAAAAATTGATGTGTCTCTGGAAGAACTGCACCACTACTTACTAGCAATCCAGCTGCATACAATAAACCACCAATTAAAATTGCTTTTCTGTTTCCAAATTTCTCTGCAAATGCTCCAAAAAAAGGAGTAGCAATACCCCAACATAAGTTTTGTATAGCTATTGCAAGAGAAAAATCAGATCTTAACCAACCAAACTCTGTTTCGATGGGAATTTGAAATAATCCAAAAGATGCCCTAATGGCAAAACTGATAAGAAGTATTGTTGATCCGCCAATAAATATTGGTGTGAAAATAGAACTATTTGAAGAAGACATTAAAAATTACTTTTTATTTATTATCAAATTATATACTAATTTAAATAATTATTAAATACTAATTATTAAATTAAAAATATGTCTTTAAATGTAGCAATAAATGGTTTTGGCAGAATTGGCAGAAATGTTTTAAGAGCTATAGTTGAAAGAGATGTTCAAGATATAAAAGTAGTTGCAATAAATAATGTTGCTTCTTTAGAGACAAGTTTACATCTCTTTAAATATGATACTATACATGGCATTTTTAAAGGTGAAATTTCATCATCTCAAGATGAAATAAATATTGGCCTTGGACCAATTAAAATTTTATCAGAAAGAAACATAAAAAATTTAGATTGGAAAAGTCAAAACGTTGATATCGTTTTTGAATGTACAGGTAAATTTAATGATAAAGTAAATTCCATTAATCACATTCAAAATGGTGCAAAAAAGGTTATCATTTCTGCACCTGGAAAAAATGCGGATATTACAGTAGTTTTTGGAGTTAATCATAAATTAATAAAGAAAGAACATAAAATTATTTCATGTGCATCTTGTACTACAAATTGTTTGGCTCCAGTCTTGAAAATTTTAAATGATAATATAGGTATAAAAAATGGTTTTGTGACTACTATACATAGTTTTACAGGAGATCAATCAATTGTTGACAGAAATCATAAGGATTTATTCAGAGCAAGAGCTGCTGGTCAAAATATTATTCCAACAACTACTGGCTCAGCCAATTCAATTGGCTTAATTATGCCTGAACTTAAAGGAAAGCTGGATGGAATATCTGTTCGAGTTCCGAACTCAAATGTCTCATTAATTGATTTAACTTTAAATCTTGTTAATGAAAGTAGTTTAAAAGAAGTTAATCAATTATTCATAGAATTTTCAAAAAAAGAAGAATTTAAAAATATTTTGTCTACTAATGACCTTCCTCTAGTTTCAAGTGATTTTAATCATAATGTTCATTCTGCTATTTTTGATTTAAATCAAACAAAATTAATTGATAAAAAACTTTTGAGAACTATGGCTTGGTATGATAATGAATGGGGATTTTCTAATAGAATGATTGATACGGCTTTATATATATCTTTTAAAAAATGTTGATTAAATAACTATTTATCAATTATCTCTAAAACCTTTAAAAAATTTTTATTAGATATAATTGTAACAAATTTAGGTTTTTGATTTTTTTCAATTTCAATAAAAATTTCTTCCTTAGAGGCTTCATTAGAAGTACCTATTAATCTTCCTGGTTGCATCTCTAAATTATCAAGCGGCCACTTTAGTCCTTTACTTAACTTAAACTTTTGTTTACTTAATGGCCAGATTGATATTCTTGAATATTTTGGTAAAGAGCATCCCCAACTTGAATCAGACCAAACAACAATATCATGCAATCCATACAAAATGATTTTACTTGCATAATGGAACCCACATAAAGAATTAAGAGTAGCTAAGGTATGATCAATCCTCCTATCTAAAAATCCAAATCCCACTAAATATTGGGTCTTAATGTACTTTAAACACTTTTGAAAATCAGTTGTATCCTGATCTTCAAATTTAATTATTTTAGTATTAATTTGATAGACTTTATTATTTACAGAGTCTAAGTCACCGATAACTCCTTCAAATTTAATTTTGTTTTTACTGAGTACATTTGCCCCACCATCAACAGCATAAATTGGCCATTCTTTAGGCAGCAACTCTAAAACAGAAACATCAAAAGGACTATCTCCAACAATAATAACGGGAGTAAAATATTCAACTGTCTTCATATTTTTTTCCTATTGCAATTATTATAAACTATTTATAAACTGAACTTACTCTTGGGGTGCTTTTAAAAGCTGAGATTAAACCCATTGAACCTGGACCAGATAATTCTGGCGGAGGAAAGAGAGCAGTTCACTTTCCTCATATATTATGGAGTGTAAAGTGAAAAAATTAAACCTTTATTATTATATGCTAATCTTCTATGTTTTTGCAAATCAATGTGTTTATGCAAATACTCAAAATCTTGTAGTTTATACTTATGATAGTTTTACTGCAGAATGGGGTCCAGCTCCTAAAATAAAAGAAAAATTTGAAAAATTTTGTAACTGTAAAGTAGAGTTTATTGGGTTTCCAAATTCTTTAGATATTATCGGCAGATTAAAATTGGAAGGTACATCTTCCAGGGCAGATATTATTCTTGGCTTAGATACTAATCAAATTTATGAATTAGAAAATTCTAATATTATTCAAAAGCATAACATTAAACCCAAAAATTTAAACTTACCCATAGAATGGTCCAATGAAAATTTTCTCCCTTATGATTGGGGCCACTTTAGTTTTATATATAATAATGAAAAAATAGAAAATCCGCCTAACAGTTTTGAAGAATTTATAGAAAATAAAAATAATTATACTGTTATTATTCAGGATCCTAGGACTTCTACACCAGGATTAGGCCTTCTTTTATGGATGAAGTCAATTTATGGAGAAAGTGCAATTGAAAAATGGAAAAAACTCTCAAAAAATATTAAAACTGTTACTAGTGGTTGGTCGGAAGCTTATGGGATGTTTCTAGATGGGCAATCAGATTTTGTTTTATCTTATTCAACCTCACCAGCATATCATATTATTGTTGAAGATAAAAAAAATTATAAATCATTAATATTTAATGAAGGGCACTATCTGCAAATTGAAGTAATGGCCATATCTAAAAATACAAAAAACTATGATCTTGCTAAAAGTTTTTTAAAGTTTATGCTGGATGATGATGTTCAATCAATAATCCCAACTACAAATTGGATGTTTCCTGCAAAAAAAAATATCAATCCCTGAGGGATTTTCAAATCTAAAATTACCTAATGATGTTTTTTTAATGAATTCAGCGGAAGTATTTAAAAATAAGAAAATCTGGATAAACGAATGGTTACTTGAAAGTAATTTTTAATTAATAACGTAAAGAAATGTTTATTTATGGGCTTTTAATTTCTATAACTATCTTAACGTTTGTCTTTGTTAGTTTAGTTTATCTAATTTTTTATAATTTTCAAAGCTCATATATTGAGTTTTTAATAATTTACAGGATATTAAAATTTACAATTTTTCAATCATTTTTGTCAGTTTCATTATCATGTATAATAGGTTATTTTGTTGCATCTTCATTGGTAAAATCAAAAAACTTTAAAAACTATAGTTACATTTTTTTATCATTTTGTTCTCTATCTTTTGTAATGCCTACAGTAGTAGCTGGAATAGCAATTATAAAATTTTGGGGAAATAATGGTATCTTTGGCATATTAGAGAATATTCTTAATTTTCCTAATAATTATCTAAACTTTTATGGTTTATTTGGTATTTTAGTTGCACATATTTTTTTTAATGCTCCTTTGTTTACAAGAATAATTTATAATGTTTTATTAAATATACCAAAAAATTATAAAAAAAATTCATGTCAATTAAATATTTCAGGTTTAAATTATTTTTTATTAATTGAATTACCATTTTTAAGAAAAGTTATACCATCAATTTGTGGATTAGTTTTTTTGTTATGTTTTACATCATTTTCTCTAATCCTAATGTTTGGTGGAGGACCTGCATCAAGTACTTTAGAAGTTGCTATTTACTATGTTATAAGATCAGATTTTGATCTATCGTCGGCTGCAAGATTAGTATTAATTCAAATTATAATTTGTTTTTTGATTGTATCATTATTATCCTTAACTAGTTTAAATAATAATAGTTTTAATTTAAATAATTCATCCCAATCTAACTATTTTTTTTTAAAACCAAATTCATCTTTGATTGATAAATTTATAGTCATACTTTTTTCATGTTATATATTTGGTCCTTTAATAATTTTAATTATTAGTGGTTTAAATTATCAAATTTTAATAGACTTATTTAAACCATCAGTAATAAAAGTTTTTATTACAAGTATTGTTATCGCTTTAATTTCAACATTATTTACATTTATACTTGCATGGATAATATCAAGTTCAAGGTCAGAACTTGCTCTAAAGAAAATCAACTTTAGCAATAAAATATTAATTAATATCTTAGATTTTTCATCAATAGTATATCTTTTGGTTCCTTCTTTAGTTCTAGCAATAAGTTTATATTTTTTTTTAAATACTCTTATTAGTTTTAATTTTTTGGTTCCAGTAATTGTAATAAGCTCAAATATTTTATTTTCTCTGCCTTTTGCTACAAAAATAATTTTTTCAAAAATGTTTTTTCTAAAAAGTAAAAACGATAAGATTTGTAAAAGTCTTGGTATTAGAGGTATACAAAGATTTTTAATTATTGATTTTCCATGTCTTAAAAAAGAAGTAGCTTTTGCTTCAGGAATAACAGCGTGTCTTTCTTTAGGAGATTTGGGTGCGATAGCATTATTTGGTAATAAGGATTTTCAAACTATACCTTGGTTAATTTATTCTTATATGTCAAGTTACAGAATGGAAGAGGCTTCAAGTCTTGCATTTATGCTATTAATTTTGTGCATTTTGTTTTTCTTTACTTTGAATTATTTGATAGTTGGTAAAAATGCTAAAAATCCATAATATAAAATTTGAATGGTCAAATAAAATAAAATTTCATTTTGATTATGAAATTAATAAAGGTGAAATTGTTACGATTGAAGGCAAGAGTGGTGTAGGTAAAAGTACTCTATTAGATCTAATTGGTGGCTTTTTAATGCCAATTAGTGGAAAAATCTTATGGGAAAAAAAAACTATACATGATTTACCTGTAAATATCAGACCCATATCTTCAATTTTTCAAAATAACAATTTGTTTGATCATCTAAGTTGTCGAATGAATGCATCATTAGGGATAAGTTCTTCAGGTAAATTAAATAAATTTGAAAAAAATAACTTATATGAGATTTTTGAAGAATTAGAAATTTCAGATTTACTTGAGAGATTTCCAAATGAAATTTCTGGAGGACAAAAAGCCAGAATAGTTTTGGCCAGATCATTATTATCAAAAAAACCAATTATTTTAATGGATGAACCTGTTTCTTCATTGGATGATGAAACGAGAGTCAAAACTCTTAAAGTAATAAAAAAAAATATTTTAAAATATAATATGACACTCCTTATAGTTAGTCATAATATTGAGGATAGAAAACTTTTATCGGCAAGAAAAATTAAATTAGCTTAAATTTTAAATTAATCTTCTTTAAATAAATACTATATTTTGTATATATATTTTATAAGATGTATAAAATTTTAATAAAATATTGTTATTAATGGAAAACAAAAAAACAGAAATTTTTGAATTTTTAAAAGATATTTTAGGTGCTTTAATTTTTTTAACGAAATTACCATTGCCTTTAATAAATATTGACGAGTCAGAAATTAATATTTCAAGAGCCTTTTGGGCTTTCCCAATCATTGGTTTTGCATTTGGTGTGATATCTGGAGGAATAATATTATTTTTTTATCATGTTGGCGCCCCAGTATTTATTTCAGTGATATTAGGGGTTTTTTGTCTTGTCATGATTTCTGGCGCAATTCACGAGCAGGCTCTTCTGAGTTTTACTGAGGGGGTATTAAAAGGCAACACTCCTGATGAAAAAATTCAATTTATGAGAGAAAATGAAATAACTTTGTCAGGTATATTAATGATTTTTTTAATTTTCATGTTAAAAATTTCTGCTTTAGTTTCATTAATGAATGCGAATGTATGGTATGCTTTTTCAGGCATATGTTGTGCAGTTATTTTAGGAAAATCAATGATAGTTTTTCTTAAATATTTAGCTATCAAAGAAGATGAACAAGATATATCATCATTTGATGATAGGACTGAAATTATAATTTTATCTATTGCTTTAGGTTTAGCATTATTTTCATTACTTGTTATGGTTCCTTTTTTAGTTGGAATTATAGGATTTATTTTTTGTATATTATTATGTTTTATTTTTAAAATAATTTTTGAGAGAGTTTTGGGTAAAATTACTGGACATGTCCTAGGTTCAATTGCAACTATATCTGAAGTTTTATTTTTATTACTTTTTGCAATTTTTTATGGAATAAATTAAATATATTATTATTAAAATTTAAGAAAATTTAATTAATGGATAAAGAAAAATTAGTTATTGTTGGTTCTGGTTCTGCTGGATTAACAGCTGCTATATACGCTGCTAGAGCAGGATTGAATCCGCTTGTTTTAACTGGAATTCAACCAGGTGGCCAACTAACAATAACTACAGATGTAGAAAATTATCCTGGTTTTGCAGATATTATTCAAGGTCCATGGTTAATGGAAGAAATGCAAAAACAGGCTCAAAATGTTGGTGCTAGGATTAACTTTGATCTTGTCGATAAAACAAAATTTAATAAAACCCCCTTTGAAATAATAACTGACTCAGGAAAAACAATTTTTACAGATTCTGTTATTATAGCTACAGGAGCACAAGCAAAATGGCTTGGTATCAAAGGAGAAGAAAAATTTAATGGGAAAGGTGTTTCAGCATGTGCAACATGTGATGGTTTTTTTTTTAAAAACAAAGATGTAGCAGTTATTGGAGGCGGAAATACGGCGGTAGAAGAGGCTCTTTATTTATCCAATATATGTAACTCAGTAACTTTGATTCATAGAAGAGAAGAATTAAGAGCAGAAAAAATTTTACAACAAAGACTATTTGCCAAAAAAAATGTAAATATAATGTGGAATAAAAACGTTACAGAAATAATTGGTGATCAAAATGGAGTTAATGCAATAAACTTATTAGATAATATCTCCAAAAAGAATAGTATTTATAAAATCAATGGAATGTTTGTAGCTATTGGACATGATCCTGCAACTCAAGCCTTTAATGACAGTATTGATTTGGATAGTGAAGGGTATATTATCTCAACAGAAAACACAAAGACTTCTGTAGATGGAGTATTCGCTGCAGGTGATTGTGTTGATAAAATTTATAGGCAGGCAGTAACTGCAGCAGGTATGGGTTGCATGGCAGCTTTAGATGCTGAAAAATGGCTTTCAGAGAGAGGCTAGGAACTAATTATATGCTTAATTTTTTTAAATCTACACAATTAATTAATAAAGAAAGTGCTATTAGGGGAAGAGAGGATCCAATTTTTATTCCTAAAATTCATCATTTTAATGGAAGAAAAATACAGCCGCCTTGGCCTCAAAATCATTCAAGATTTGTTATAGCCATGGGTTGTTTTTGGGGTGTTGAAAGAATGTTTTGGAACACAAAAGGCGTTTATGTAACTTCTGTTGGATATGCAGGGGGGTTCACCTTTAACCCAACTTATGAAGAGGTTTGCTCCGGTTCAACTGGACATTCGGAATGTGTTGAAATTATTTATGAACCTAAAATACTTTCTTTTGAAAAACTTTTAACATTATTTTTTGAAAACCACGATCCTACTCAAGGAATGAGACAAGGTAATGATTATGGTTCACAATATAGGTCAATTATATTTTTTAATGATGAAATTGAAAAAAACAAAATTTTATCTTTTAAAGAAAATTATCAAAGAAAATTAAATATGAATAGTTTTGGTAAAATCACAACAGAGGTTAAGCCTTTAACAAAATATTACTATGCTGAAGAATTTCACCAACAGTATCTCTCAAAAATTCCAAATGGATATTGTGCGATGAGTGGAACTGGTATTAAATGTAACTAATTTTATCAATTCCTTGACAAAATAAAATTAAATTTATAGATACCTATCAAAGGATTAAATATGAAAACTGCTAATTCACTTAAAACTCTTAAATCTCGTGAAAGAAACTGTCAGCTTATCAGAAGAAAAGGCAGAGTATATGTGATTAATAAGAGAAACCCTAGATTTAAAGCTCGCCAAGGTTAATATCATCTATTTGTTTTCGTAAAAATCATTACCTTTATCATCTATAATAATAAATGCTGGAAAATTTTTAACATCAATTAACCAAATTGATTCCATTCCAAGTTCTGGAAACTCTAAAACTCTAATTTTTTTGATAGACTCTTGTGCTAACTTTGCTGCGGCTCCACCTATACTCCCCAAATAAAATCCTCCATATAATTTACATGATGTTTTTACTATTTCAGATCTATTGCCTTTAGCTATCATTATTTTTGACCCACCAGCTTTTTGAAATTTTTCAACATAACTATCCATCCTTCCTGCAGTTGTTGGCCCAAATGAACCAGAAGCCATTCCAGAGGGTGTTTTAGCTGGTCCAGCATAATATATTGCATTTTCTTTAAAATATTCAGGAAGTTTACCTTCAGCATCTAATTTATCAGAAATTTTTGCGTGAGCAATATCCCTTGCTACGATCATTGAACCTGATAAAGATAATTTAGTTTTAACTGGGTATTTTGATAGTTTATTAAGAATATTAGTAATATTATCATTTAAATTAATTTTAATTTCTTCTTTTTTAAGCTTATTAAAACTTACTTTAGGCAAAAACTTTCCTGGGTTTTTTTCTAATTTTTCAATGAAAACTCCTTTTTTATTTATTTTTGCCAAAATTTGTCTATCTGCTGAACACGACACCCCTATGCCAATTGGACAAGATGCACCGTGTCTTGGAAGTCTTATAACTCTGACATCATGGCAAAAATATTTTCCACCAAACTGCGCCCCAATTCCCATGTCTTGAGTCATTTTTAAAACTTTTTCTTCCCATTTTAAATCTCTCCATGCATGACCAATTTTATCCCCTTTAGTAGGAAGGTTGTCTAGGTATTTAATTGATGCTAATTTCACAGTTTTCATAGTGGATTCTGCTGATGTTCCTCCTATAACAATTGCAAGGTGGTAAGGAGGGCAAGCTGAAGTCCCAATATTTATAATACTTTCATAAAGAAAATTCTTAAGTGAATTTTCATTTAAAACTGCCTTTGTCTTTTGAAATAAAAATGATTTATTTGCTGATCCTCCTCCTTTTTGAAT
>MDTB01130743.1_pt1 | contig 10489 bp, 10 predicted proteins | sample 811161 | NCBI WGS metagenome assembly MDTB01 (sample SAMN05326650, study PRJNA326480) | marine metagenome | isolation source: seawater | place: Mediterranean Sea | collected 2009
CCGAAGTTTAAAATGTCAAAGATCGTCAAATTTTTAGTGGCGGAGACGAAGGGACTCGAACCCTCGACCTCTGGCGTGACAGGCCAGCGTTCTAAACCAACTGAACTACGCCTCCAGCACATCAATATACTATCGATGTAATTCATTTTTGGCAATCCTAATTTTGAAAATTATTGATATGTAGTTAAAATGAGCTTGATAAATACTAATGTAGTGAATAAAAATTGACAAAACAGATTCAATTTGCCACCATTACGAAACAATGAAAATAATGCAGTATGTACTTTTTGCAGTAATTTTTATAACCAGTCACGCGATAGCCTTAGATTATGTAGATGGCAAATACCCAATTAATCTAACGTATTTAGAATCAGAATGGCAAGTGAAAGAAAATCCATCATTTCGTGAGCGATTGGTGTTAAAACATCTTGAAAATGAGGTAACACTCAATATTTTGGCGTATAAGTTTCGCGAAGTAATCACTGCAAATGGACTGGTCAATCGTCGAGTTCAATCAGTATATGATGGTTGGCAAGTCGTTCAGCAAAAAAAAATGGCACCAATAAATTTACAAAAAGCCAATGTTGATGAAGGTATATTGTCAATCTATCGAAAACCATTATTATCAACCTCATTATCTAAGCAGTATTTAATGGCTGGCGATATTTGCATGGTGGTTGATGATAATTTAAGTATTATCATTAATATTCAAGCAAGTTCGTCGGATGATTTGCTAGCAACAAAACAAACATTTGATCAAATTTATCACTCTTTTTTTTATGGGGATGAAAAGCCGGTCATTCATTCAGTGCAAGTAAAAAACAATAATTGGGTTATGAAAAATCAGAATTTAGCCAGACAGCGGTTGCATCATTCTAAATTTAAGCTAACTCAAGAGCCAAATCTTTTGTATAAACAATTAGCGGATAAATTAAATGTGAATCGGCTAGAATCGTATCATAATAAAAATGGCGCTTTTTTGTGGGATCAAGAACATTTAGTGTTTTTTAACAAAAAAACCGGTAGCGTGGATCATTTTAGTTCTGATTTAAATCAGTCAGAATTGGTCTTAGCGGATACTGGCTTTTTTGTAATTCAAAAAAGACCATTTAGTGTCATTCGAAAATTCTCACTTGATTTTACATTGGAGTGGGAGCAGTCATTTATTTCACAAATTCAGCATGTTGCGCCAATTAATAATACTTTATTGGTCATTACAAAAAATGAAATGATATTATTTGATGCCAATTATGAGCGTCAATGGACAACTCAATCCTCAGTTGATGTAAGTTATATTGCAGCATCAAAAAATCAATTGATGGTGGTTGATAAAAATGGTCGAATGCAAGTGTTTAATTTGGAAAGTGGGCATGCACTGCAAGAATTTGATAAAGCATTTGTTGATGAAAACGATCAATTATTTACCGTTAGTGATTTAATCGTTGTGGATCAAAATTTAATTATGTCGTATCAACATAATGAAAAGATAGCCACCGGGCTTTATAATGTTGGAGAACCCAATGCCCAGCAAGTAAAAATTAATGAATATCAAAATTATGCGATTAAAGCGGTAACAAAGACATTAATTATTTTTGAATACACACATGAAGACAGCCAGTTTCTAGAAGCCATAGATATTAATACATTTGCTAAAGTTTGGAAATTAGATGTGACACAATATGAAACCATCGTTATTTCAAATAATGAAATGTTAATGTCAGATACAACATTGGATGTAGCGTCGTATAACACGAATACAGGAAAATTAACCAAAACAATTAATTTAGATACAACATTAAATCACAATATATCAACAGAAAATGCACTTGAACGAATTGATACAATTGATAAGATTTATCTTAATAATATTGATTTAATAGGCGTTATTCGATCAAAAAAAGATCAATTTATTATTAGATTGCGTTAGATAAAAAAATAAAAAATAATTGACATTATAGCGGCTTTTTAGATATGCTTTTAATGTTAATAAATATTTAAGATATCTTGAAGGAGGGGGTATTGCACAACATAAGTTTTATATAATTTTGTCATAATTTAAAAGGGGGATAATCATGAATGACTTAAATATAGCTATTTTTTTAGGAAGATCAACGGGACTGGTTAAAGTAAAAAAGTTTAATAATCGGTACCGATATTCATTTACAGTTGCATTAAATTACACCAATAAAAAGTCTGGTGCAAAGCATGCCAATTTTGTGCCAATCACAATTTGGAGCGACTATGATGATGCCGCAATATTAAAGCTTAAGAAAGGACAGCTAATTAATATTAAGGGGCGGATTAATGTTCGATCGTATACAGACAGTGATCAAAAACGATGGATGACAGAAGTAATTGCAGACGAGTATCGATTACTAGAAAAAAGCGAAGAAAATCAGGCGTTAAAAGTACTAGAAAAGGATATGGATTCAAATCAAGAAATAATGGCTGAGATTGAACAAATGCAAAATGAAAAAATGGATATGTTAGAACCGTCATCCGGTAAAAAAAGTAAAAAATAACGTGATCTGTTGGAGCTGGGGGCTATTAAAACAGTCCCCAACTGTACACAGTCCCATTGATAATTAGCAAGTTATTAAGTATAATAAATACAATGTTAAATAACGCAAAAAGTAAAATAAAAACAAACTTAGTAAACGGAAATAGTCTTGAAGCTAAAATACTATCAGATGAAGAAGCTGCTTTAATAAAGAGCTGTAAAGACAAACTTGATGATATCCCCGATATTAATTATGATCGCGTTATGGCACTTAAAGAACAAATTGAGTCAGGTACGTATGATTTTGATAAAAACTTAGATGTTGTTGTAGATCGACTAGTATCTGAATCAGCAAATGAATCCCCAATTGCATTTCCTTTATTTGATTGATAATTGACTTAAATATGTGGCATAATGTTAGTACCCGACTGTGTACGTGACATTAATTTATATGAGTACCAGAGAATTTCATTAATGGGGCCTAGGATACGTAAGTAGCAAAGGCAAAAACCAACTTCGGTTGGACCCAATTTGTAAAATGTGGATTACCCATTTACAATTGACGGCACGGTGGGGTATTCTAAACCTTGGTATGTCAGTAAAAGTATTGGTTGGAACACAATGGGGTGATGAAGGTAAAGGCAAAATCACAGATATTTTAGCTGAAAATATCGATATGGTTGTTCGTTATCAGGGTGGAAACAATGCAGGGCATACAGTGGTTGTTGGTGATGATACATTTAAACTTCATTTAATTCCGTCGGGTATTTTATATGAATCTGTTTGCAGTGTTATAGGCAATGGTGTTGTTATTGATCCAGGGGTACTAATTGAAGAGATTAAAAAACTGGCTCAGCAAGGGATTCATATTACAGAAGATCGATTTCAAATTTCGTCAATTGCACACGTTATTTTGCCAATTCATCGCGAAATAGATTCAAATCAAGAGTCGTTAAGGCGTGAAGAAAAAATAGGAACAACTGGTAGAGGTATTGGACCATGTTATACCGATAAGGTGGCGCGTGTTGGAATACGAATGATGGACCTTTTATACGAGTCAAGGCTTCGTTCACGCTTAGAAAAGCACCCCAATATCGACTCAGCTAATATTGATGATTTGGTGGCTGAATACTTAAGTTATGGGGATCAGTTACGGCCATTCATAAAAGATACATCATTAACCATTAATCAAGCCATTACCTCCGGTAAAAAAATTATTATGGAGGGTGCGCAAGGAACCATGTTAGATGTGGATCATGGCACATACCCATATGTCACGTCATCCAATCCCATTTCTGGCGCAGCATGTATTGGTGCCGGAATCGGACCACATAAAATCGATCAAGTAATTGGTGTTGCAAAAGCGTATTCAACAAGAGTTGGTGAAGGACCTTTTCCAACAGAAGAGTTTGAACAATCAGGTGAGTATTTACGAACCAAAGGGTGTGAATTTGGAACAACAACATCGCGGCCAAGACGCTGTGGTTGGTTGGATTTGGTTATTTTACGCTATGCAGTACGAGTAAATGGCATTACAGAAATATGTTTAACAAAGTTAGATGTATTGGATGAATTATCGTCAATAAAGGTATGTACAGGGTATGAAACAGAGGACGGCACCGTTCAAGAGCTGCCTTTAGATTTAGAAACGTTTTCAACAGCGGTCCCAATTTATGATGAACTGCCTGGGTGGGAAGAAGATATTTCTGAAATTACAGATTTTGACCAATTACCAATCAATGCCAAGAATTATGTAAAATATGTTTCCAATATTTTAGGGGTGCGTATTTCAATGGTATCGGTTGGTTCTCGCCGAAAACAAACCATCCATTTATTGGCGCATTAATCGCCAGTAATTACAACAGGTGTATTATTAAATGGATGCCATTTAGAAAAATCAATAGTGCCTCGATAAATGTTGTGGTTACTATGAATAAGTGATAGTCCAATATCCATGCAGTTAGAAAGATGAAATTCAAGCTCATCAATGCATGCATGTGAATTAAAGGTCCATAATATACATTGTTGATCAAAGTTAGGTAGTGAGCGGCATAAATTAATGAATGTCAAAATATCTTTTGTGCTCCAAAAGGCAGTGCCATGACTAATAGAGTCAATAACAATCCGCTGAATGGGTACCTGATTGCAAATATCACAGAGTTGATCATAAATAAAATCAAGGTTGCGCCAAGGTTTCGAATCAAGGTTTGTCCAGTTGGATGCCTCAAGAAAATGGAAATAAGGCTGAGATTGGTCAGGAATATTAAGGAGTGGATACAGTTTTTGCTTTGGAAGTTCAAATGATAATAACAGGGAGTGCTGATAGCGGTTAAGTCCATCATGGATAAATTGACGCGTCAACCATGGCTGACCATTACCAATGGTGCCCTTCGCAAGAATAAATGTCTCTGGAGATATTGGCGTTAATAATTGTTGGTCAAGTTCAGGAATGCCCAGCTGAAAGATGTTATCTACAGAAACGGAAAGATTTTCTGAGTAAGTTTGTGCTTCTATTGATGTTGGTGCTGTCCAAAATTGTATTTTGTGTAAAAAATCTTCGGATGTAAATGGTTTTGAAAGGCAGTCATCTGCACGAACCACACTGGATCTCTGTTGAAAAGTGGCATCATTAGAATCGGTAAGTAAAATAAAGGAAATGGATTTTGTTTGATCATTTTCTTTAAGTCGTTTACATAATTCAAACCCATCGCATTTTGGCATTAAAACATCAGAAAATATGGCATCGGGTGAATATTGAATCGCTTTTTCATACGCTTCCTGGCCATTTTTTGCGGTAATTATAGTGTAATCATCGGGGCTGATCAATAATTTTGCAATGCGGCATATATTGGGTTCATCATCTGCAATTAAAATAGTTTTTAACATAATCGATGCTTTAATAGCAATCCTTTTGTAGGATCAATCGTAAATCGATATTGGCCATTTTTATTGCCTGGATTATTTTTTGATACTTCAACCCAATAGGTGGTATAGTCAAAATCTGTTTTACGTTCAAATAGTAATTGATCATAAATTAAATCTGTATTTAACCATAAAAATTCATGGCAAGGCACATCATAAAGGATGCACAGGCATGTGGCATTAAATGGCTGAATGATTTTTAAAAACTCTTGGATAAACAATTGTTTTTTTTCATTGCTAATGGATGCTAGCGCATGAGGCAGTAATGAATCAATAATAAGCCTTGATACATTTAACTCATGAAATAATGCATCCAATTGAAGTTGAATATTTAAAAGCAATTCATGAATTTGCTGATTTTTGGCCCAATCATGAAGGGATATTTCAACAAATTTTAGGGTATGATTTTCAATGGCTTTTATTACTGAGGAATTCATAATAGCGGCTTTTTCCATTAGCTGTTCTGGTTTTTTATCAATGCAAACATAGGCGCAAGTATCATCCATATGATTCGGATCAGTAATAAATTGTAACGCGAGGGCTGTTTTTCCAGAACCCGGTTGCCCAACTAAAATGGTTTGTTTGTGTTGTTGGATTCCACCCCCCAGTAATTGATCCAGTTGTATATTACCGATTGATACGCTTCCCATAAATCAATCATAATTCAATTCAATTAAAAAAATAAAGAAAATCACCAACAAAAGTACAAAGTTAAGCAAAATATGACATAGGTAACCCTATAAAACGAGTCAGAAATTTGCAAAACTATTGAAATAAACACGTGTCCAGCGATATAATGAACTCTCAAAATGCCATTAACAACATCTGAAATCGAAACCATTACAACATTACTAGGTCGATCTCCAAGCGAGGTTGAGTTAACCATTTTTGATACCATGTGGAGTGAACATTGTTCCTATAAAAGTTCAAAGCCAGTATTAAAAACATTACCAACAGATGGTCCAAACATTATGTTGGGTGTCGGTGAGGATTCTGGGATCATTGAATGTGCGCAGCATGATGGTGTTCGATATGGCATCGCTGTTTCTCATGAATCACATAATCATCCATCACAGGTATTGCCAATTGAAGGGGCCGCTACGGGAGTTGGCGGGGTTGTTCGAGATGTGTATTGCATGGGTGCAGATGTTATTGGAGTGTTAGATTCATTGCATTTTGGAATTTCAAACAGTTCGCAGTACAGTATCATTAATCATATTGCGCAAAACGTGGTGCGTGGAGTTGCTGATTATGGAAACCCTTTAGGGGTGCCAAATGTCGGCGGTGAAACCATTTATCATGATTCCTACAATGAAAATTGTTTGGTAAATGTAGCGGCCATTGGCCTAGTCAAGGAAGACGATATTATTCGTTCAAAAGTTCCTAAAGAAGCAAAACAGATACCGTATTCAATGATTCTTATTGGCAAAACAACTGATTCGACGGGGTTTGGTGGCGCAAGCTTTTCGTCCACTATTTTAGATTCAGAAGATGACGTTCAAAATCTGGGCGCTGTTCAGGTTCATGATCCATTTATGAAGCGTGTATTGGTTGTTGCAATTCAAGATATGTTAACGTATGTTAAAAACCAAAAAATTGCCATTGGATTTAAGGATTTAGGCGCTGGTGGAATTGCATGTGCATCGTCAGAGCTTGCTGTTGCCGGCGGGTTTGGGTGCGAATTAAATTTAAATCAAGTGCCAGTTATTGATGACGCTCTCAAGCCAGAGGTCATTGCATGTTCAGAAACGCAAGAGCGATTTTGTGTGGTTGTACCAGATGATCATGCACAAGCAATTTGTGATATTTTTAATAAACAACATGATATGGGTTCATTGTATCCAGGTGCCGGTGCAGCAGTAATTGGAACGGTGATTCAGGATCCACAATATCGAATCAAATACAATAATGACATCATTTGTGACTTGCCAGTATCAGCAATCACGACAGAGGTATTAGCCGATCGTCAAACAAACACCAGAGAAATTAAACGAACAACTGATGCATTGCCCTCATCATTGGATATTGAAAAAGTAGCACTTCAAATTAATCAACATTTAAATGCCGCTCAAAAAAAATATGTGTATCGCAATTTTGATCAATTTGTTAAAGGAAACTCAGTGGTGATTCCCGGAGAAGCAGATGCATGTGTACTGGCACCCATTCAAGATTGTCAGGCAGGCGTTGCAGTAACCATAGACAGCAATACATATGGAGCAACAGACCCATATGTTGCCGGCGCATATGCTGTTGCTGAATCCATTCGTAACATTATAGCAGTGGGAGCGGAGCCGATTGCATTAACCGATTGTTTGAATTACGGAAACCCCGAAAACCCAGATGTCTTTTTTGACTTTCAGGAAGGGGTGCGTGGTATTGGTGATGCGGCAAAAGCATTAAGTCCAAATGATGTTGTAATTCCAATTATTTCAGGCAATGTAAGTTTTTATAATGAATCGAAGACAGGTCAGGCAATTGTGCCATCGCCAGTTATTTGTTGCATTGGTAAAATGCAAAATGCCGATGCCGCTCATCGAATGCAATTTAGTAATAATGACGCGCATATTATGGTAATAGGGGCACCAAAAAGTGAGTTTTCAGATACCATATTGGCGTCAATTGTTGAGGGCTCATTTCATACAACTCCACAAGTGCAAATGAATGAAGAATTGGCCATGAATAAAGCCATGTTCAATATTAACCAAAAACAGCTTAGTCAAGCAGTTCATGATATTTCACAAGGTGGCATATGGCAAACCATTGTAGAAATGATTGTGGGCGATAGAAATTGGCCATTTGTTGGGGTTCATTTAAATATACCGGCTGAATTTGAACCAGCCACACTGTTATTTAGTGAAAGTGGTGGGTATGTATGTGAAGTGCCAAAACAAAACCGGTCAGCGTTTATCGATATTTGTAAGCAATATCAGGCGCCCTTTTTTGATTTGGGGATAACGACAGAATCATTGAATATTGAGGTAAAAACCAATAATGAGACGTTAATTTCTCAATCTGTAAATAGTGTAATGCAAGCATGGAACCATAAGAATATTGAAACACCTGGAACCCCAATTTATAACGATGCAGTAAAAAAAGATAAAAAATGAATAGTGATGATAAACTGTTGAATTGTATTATGGGGGTTGTATCCACTCACTGTGGTTCTGATTATATAGAGTTTTATGAATGGACTAATGAAATCAGTAGAATGATCGATGAATAACACAATATGAATCAACGATTATCAGACTCAAAAAAAATAATGATTATAATTGGGCTTCTAGCATGCTCAACATTGATTGGTTTTTATGATCGCGTACAGCCAAAAATAGCCACAGGGTCCGCTGTGAGTGTATTACCAAAATCATCAATTTTAGTCATTCCGATTGAGGGCATGATATCAACAGCCGGGTCAGAATGGAGCCCTAGCATGGTTGATATTGTGGTTGATCAATTGGATAAGGCGACAGATAGCAAAACCGTTAAAGCAGTCGTATTGCGAGTAAACTCTCCGGGTGGAACAGTTGGAGCCTCTCAAGAAATATTTGACGCAATTCTTCGATTTAAAGAAACCTCTCAAAAGCCTGTGATTGTATCGATTATGGATATTGGGGCATCAGGGGCATATTGGATATCGTTAGCAGCGGATGCCATTTTTTCTCATTCAGGAAGCATTGTTGGTAGTTTGGGTGTCATTACTCAAACATTGGATTTAACGGAAGTACCAAAAAAATATGGGGTGAACGTGCGCACGTATAAAGCAGGTCAAAATAAAGATTTATTGAATCCATGGCGTAATACCACAAGGGATGAGCGCATGATTATTCAGTCAATGCTTGATAATGTGCATGAACAATTTAAAGATACTTTAATCAAACATCGAAACATTACCAAAGAACGTGCAAGTAAAATTGCAGATGGGCGCGTTTTTTCTGGTGAAATGGCATTGAAAGAAGGGTTAATTGACTATATCGGTAGTTTTTATGATGCGACAACATATGCCGGAAAACTCGTGGGGTTAGAGAATCCAAATATTGTATTTCCAAACCAGGGAATCAAAGATTGGGTGAATTCTTTTCGGGCCATGGTATCAAATCAATTTTCGTTAGGACAGTTTTTTGGACATAGTCAATTAATGTATTAGCAATGTTAAATATTATTTATTCATTTATACTGCATCCAATCAAAACCATACAAACAAAAAATCATACAAAAGATTGGGCCGCTTGGTGGTTAATCATTACGATAACGGCGTTGATTTCGGCAATTAAATTATCGGGCCTGAGCTTGTTTATGCTGGTTGCATTTGCAATAGTCATTATTTTTTGGGTGCTACTTTCAAGTGGTATTATTGATTGCACTGCTCAATTAATGGGGACAAATGGGCATTATTTAGACCTGGTTTATTGGCTTCCATTTGCCAATATGGTGATGTGGCTATTGCCATCACTCATTGTAATTCAAGATATGGCATACGTTTTAGGAACATTATTAATTTTTGTTTTAAATATCATTCATGCAATGTTTATTTGGATGGTTGTTAAGGGCATTTTACGATTTAATACATGGCATACCATTGTTGTTTTTGTTGCCCCAGTTGTAATTGGTTTTGGAGTGGTAATTTCAGGCATTGCGTATGGGGCACAAGTGTGGGCGAGTTTAATATGATTCGAATTGGCATTGGATACGATGTTCATGCATTTGCAGATAATCGAAAGTTGATCATTGGTGGTGTAACAATTCCTCATGAGCAAGGGTTATTGGGGCATTCAGATGCCGATGTGTTATCGCATACCATTACAGATGCCATTTTAGGGGCATTGTCATTGGGAAACATTGGTGATTGGTTTCCAGACACAGATGAAACGTACAAAGATGCAGATAGTTTGCAGTTGTTAGCTGAAGTAATGTCAGATATTCGACAGCGCGGGTATGAGATTGGAAATATTGATTCAGTAATTATTGCTCAACAGCCTAAATTTAAACCCCATATTTTAGATATTCGAACCTCATTGGCAAAAACAATGGCATGTGACATTGACCAAGTCAGTGTCAAAGCCACCACTA
>MDTB01138278.1_pt1 | contig 10489 bp, 7 predicted proteins | sample 811161 | NCBI WGS metagenome assembly MDTB01 (sample SAMN05326650, study PRJNA326480) | marine metagenome | isolation source: seawater | place: Mediterranean Sea | collected 2009
CAAGAAGAGGTTCCATCAGAATTTGATACCGATGTATTGAGACTCATAAAAAACTTTAAAGTAGTCCGCTAAAACATTGCCTCAAAATTATAAAATAATTAGTGGCGCACCTGACAGCTACATTCCCTTCGATCTCGCCGCGCAGCTCACCCAGCAGCCCGCAGCGCATTTGCATATTGCCCGCGACGATGCCCGTATGGGGGCGATTGCGGCGGCAATGAAATTTCTGGCACCGGCGATTGAGGTGATCGAAATCCCGGCATGGGATTGTTTGCCTTATGATCGCGTGTCGCCGCATGGTGAAATCGTCTCCCGGCGGATCGCCGGTTTGGCGCGTTTGGCTGAAACCTCGGCCAATGCTGAGACAGGCCGGCTGATTTTGACGACTGTTAACGGTATTTTACAGCGGTTACCGCCAGTGTCGTTTTTTACCGCCGCGCAATTACAGTTGAAGCCGGCACAAGCAATCTCGGTTGCTGAGATCCAAAGCTTTCTGAGCAGCAATGGGTTTCGGCGCGCCGACACGGTCCGCGAACCAGGGGAATATGCCATTCGGGGCGGGATTATCGATGTTTTCCCCAGCGCCGTCGGCGAACCGGTGCGGATTGATTTCTTCGGCGATGACATCGACAGTATGCGGCATTTCGATGCCATGACACAGTTAACAACCGGCCCCTGTACGGAATTGATTTTCCGGCCGGTCGATGAATTTCTGCTCGATGACGACGCGATCCAGCGATTCCGCAGCGGTTATCGTGCGCATTTCGGCGGCGATGCCCATGATGACCCGCTCTATGAGGCTGTGTCGGCGGGCCAACGCTATGCTGGCATGGACCATTGGCTGCCACTGTTTCACAGTGAACTTGCGGTTTTGACGGACTACCTGGGGACACCAGATTTGACCTTCGATCACCAAGTGCCGGACATGGTCGATAGCCGTTTTGAGCAAATTGGTGAATTTTATGAAGCCCGCGAAATTGCCGCTAAGGTCAGGCAACGGGGCGGCCACGGCGTAGCTTATCGCGCGTTGCCAACCGAAAGCTTGTATCTGCGCAATCTTGAATGGCAGGCATTGTTATCGCGGGGGGCGCTATATTCGCCATTTGCAGGGGCTGACAGCGATGCGGCGTCAGGTCAGATCCGCGATGCCGGCGCACGCAGTGAAATCGGCTTTGCCGAAGCGCGAGCGCAACCGGAAGTCAACATCTATGAAACTGTCGGCGACCGCTTGCATGCTGATCTGGGACGTGGCCGGCAGGTTCTTGTCTGCGGTCACAGCACCGGCTCACGGGACCGCTTGGTAAGTCTTCTGAAAGACCATGGCCTGAAAAACATCACCGCAATCGACGTATATAGCGAGCTGGACAGCCTTGGCGAGGCCATGGTCGCGGCGGTGACGCTGCCGATTGACCATGGCTTTGATGACGGCCGCCAAGTGATTGTCACGGAACAGGATATTCTTGGTGAGCGGCTTTCGCGGCCGCGCCGCCGCCGCCGCCGCGGCGAAGAATTCTTACAAGAAGCGGCCAGTTTGGAAGATGGCGATCATGTGGTCCATATCGAGCATGGGATTGGCCGCTATGACGGCCTTGAAACCCTTGAGATCGGCGGCGCACCGCATGACTGCTTGCGGCTTGTTTACCATGGTGGCGACAAACTGTTTTTGCCGGTCGAAAACATTGAAGTGCTATCCCGCTTTGGTTCCGAAGATGCCGGCGTGCAGCTTGATAAACTTGGCGGGGCCGCATGGCAGGCGCGCAAAGCCCGCGTCAAAAAGCGTATCCGTGATATGGCCGAGCAGCTGATCAGGATTGCCGCTGAACGGGAGATTGAGCGGCTGGAGGCTGTTTATCCGCCCGAGGGCGTTTATGAGCAGTTCTGTGCGCGTTTTCCCTATGAGGAAACGGAAGATCAGCTGCAATCTATCGAGGATGTTTTCAAGGATTTAGCCTCTGGAAAAGCCATGGATCGGTTGATTTGTGGGGATGTGGGTTTCGGCAAAACAGAGGTGGCGATGCGGGCGGCGGTGGTGGTCGCAATGCAAGGCTTGCAAGTTGCGGTGGTGGTCCCAACCACATTGCTGGCGCGGCAGCATTTCAATCAATTCGAGGATCGGTTCCGCGACCTGCCGCTGAAAGTGCGGCAATTGTCGCGGATGGTCACCAGCAAAGAGGCAGCGGAAGTACGGAGTGAGCTGGCCAGTGGCGAATGTAATGTGGTCATCGGCACCCATGCACTGCTGGCAAAAACAATCGCATTTAACAATCTTGGCCTAATGATCGTTGATGAGGAGCAGCATTTTGGGGTCGGCCAAAAAGAACGCTTGAAAGAGCTGAAGGCAGGGGTTCATGTGCTGACGTTAACGGCAACACCGATCCCCCGAACACTGCAAATGGCGCTGACAGGGGTTCGCGAAATGAGTTTGATCTCGACGCCGCCAATCGACCGCTTGGCGGTTCGCACCTTTGTGATGCCATTTGACGGCGTGGTTCTGCGCGAAGCCTTGATGCGCGAGCATTTCCGGGGTGGCCAAAGTTTTTATGTCTGCCCGCGTTTGGAGGATCTGAACCGCGAACATGAACGCCTGCGAACACTGGTCCCGGAGCTGAAAATGTCGATGGCACATGGGCAGATGGCAGCGCGTGATCTGGAAAATGTCATGACCGCATTCTCCGACGGGGCCTTCGACGTTCTATTGTCAACGCATATCGTTGAATCCGGCCTGGATATCCCCAGCGCCAATACCATCGTTATTCACCGTGCCGATATGTTCGGGCTATCGCAATTATATCAGCTGCGTGGCCGGGTGGGGCGCTCAAAAACCCGCGCCTATGCCTATCTGACAACCAATCCCGGGCGGCGATTGACGGCTGCCGCACAACGCCGCCTGGAAGTGATGCAGACCCTTGATACCCTCGGTGCCGGTTTCAGCTTGGCCAGTCACGACATGGACATTCGCGGCACCGGTAACCTTTTGGGTGACGAACAGTCAGGTCATGTCAAAGAAGTCGGTGTTGAGCTGTACCAACATTTGTTGCGCGAAGCGGTAATGGCGGCCAGAGAAGGGCGGCTTGCCGATGATGGCCGGATTGCCGATGATTGGACGCCGCAAATTCAACTTGGCCGGCCTGTGTTGATCCCAGAGTTATATGTCCCCGATCTATCGGTTCGATTGGGCCTGTACCGGCGGGTTGGGCAATTAATTGACAGCCAAGAAATTGATGCTTTTGCCGCCGAGTTGACCGATCGGTTTGGGCCGATCCCTGCCGAGGTGACCAATCTTCTGGATGTTATCGCCATAAAACAAGCCTGCAAGGCCGCCGGGGTTGCGAAAGTTGATGCCGGGCCAAAAGGTGCTGTGGTTGCTTTCAGAGACAATAAATTTGCCGACCCAGGTGGCTTGATCAGCTATATCGCCAAGCAAGAAGGTGCGATCCAATTACGCCCGGATCATAAATTGATTTATCGCCGTAACTGGGAAAAACCCGATAACAGGGTGCGCGGGCTAACCCGTTTCATTGGAGCGCTGGCAAAAATAGCCACAGGCGACGCGGCCTCGGTCACGTCATGACGGCCCCCAGGCTCACAGTTCGTGCCGCTTTGCCGGGTGATGGTGCGGCTGTTTTTCAATGGCGGAATGACCCGCTGACACGGGCCATGTCATGGCAGCCGGAAGCCGTGACACAAGCTAATCATGACATCTGGTTTACGAACGTCTTAGGCTCGCCGCGACGGCATATGATGATCGCTGAAATGACCGCGCCGGCGCCGGTCAACGACAAGCGGGTTGGTGTGCTTCGGTTCGACAGCACAATCGAGCCACAGGATTTCTTGCCGGCGTCTGACAACCCGGCAGCGTTGAGCCACCAAGTGTCGATCAATCTGAACCCTGTTTGGCGCGGCCAAGGCCTCGGCCAGAATTTATTGCTAACCGGTTGCCGGGCTTTTCGCGGCCATGGCCATGGTGGTTGGTTGTGGGCCGAGATTCGCCGGCAGAATGCCGCCAGCATCAAAATCTTCACCGCTGCCGGCTTTGCCTGTCTTGCTACGGATGATGATGTGCTGCGTTTTGGGCGGGCTGATTAGCGCGCCTGCCGGCAGTGTTACTGCGCCGGCAGGTTTGCTTGCTCGACTTGATCAAGATCAAATAACGGGAAAAATGCTTGCGGCTCTTGTGCGCCGGAGACGGCGTATTGGCGATTGATGATAAAGCAGGGCACGCCGGTGATGCCGCTATTATAGGCGAGGCGTGTTTCATCGAGGATTTCGCGCACCCCGTCAGGGCCGTTGAGATACTCAAACGTTTCCTCGTCATCTAAGCCGTTAATGACTGCAATTTCGACCAAATTTTCTAAATTGCCGATATCGACCCCATCGAAGAAATAGGCCGAAAATAGGGCCTCCACGACCGCATCTTGGGCGCCGTGTCCACGGGCCCAGCGAATCAGCCGATGAGCCAGCACCGTATTCGGCGTGCGGGTGATCTTATCGAAGGCAAAATTGATCCCTTCTTCGGCACCGATTGTTTCAATCCTGCGATAGATTTGTTTTGCCTGATCAGGACCGCCAAATTTTTGCTGCAGATATTGCTGGCGATCGATCCCGTCACTGATCAAATCTGGGTTCAATTGAAAAGCTCGCCAAGTGATCTCAACCTGCGCATTCGGACGCTCTGCCAGGGCCCGTTCAAAGCGACGCTTGCCAATCAGACACCATGGACAGACAACATCCGAAAAAATTTCAATCTTCAACATGCGGTCTCTCCGGGACGTGGAAAACAAGGTGAAATTTTAACTCACTGCACTAGACTGTCAGGTTGTAAATAATTTTGCACCCCCTGACCGTAATTCCTGGTTGGTTTCACTTAAAAGGGCACGGGCATGACCCAGATCTACGAGGCGGGTTTGGAAAAGAACGCCGCAAATTACGAAGCACTGACTCCGCTTGATTACCTAGAGCGGGCGGCGGCTGTTATGCCGGACAAGATTGCCATCGTGCACGGTGACCGCCACGACAGCTATGGATTGTTTCGTAGCCGCTGCCGGCGCCTTGCTTCGGCGCTGATGAAACACGGCATTGGCCTTGGTGACACGGTCGCGGCCTTGCTACCAAACACCCCGGCAATGCTGGATTGTCATTACGGTGTGGCCATGTCGGGAGCGGTGCTGAATACCATCAACACCCGCCTTGATGCGGCCAGTATTGCCTTCATTCTCGATCACGGCGAGGCGAAGGTGGTGATTGTCGATAAGGAATATGGCGCTGTTATGAAAGCTGCGCTGGCGGCAGCAAATGTGACGCCTTTGGTGGTGCATGTTGATGATCATCTGGCTGCTAACGGAGAGTTGATCGGCAGCATTGACTATGATGATTTTTGGGCGGCAGGCGATGATGACCCGAATTGGCCGCGGCCGGCCGATGAATGGCAGGCGATCACCTTAAACTATACCTCCGGGACCACCGGTAATCCTAAAGGTGTGGTTTTTCACCATCGCGGTGCATATTTGAATGCCATGGGCAATGCCATCGCATTTGGTTTAAGCGCCGACAGCCGGTATTTGTGGACCTTGCCGATGTTTCACTGCAACGGCTGGACCTTTACCTGGGCGGTTACTGCGGTGATGGGCACGCATGTTTGTTTGCGGCAGGTTGATCCGGCTGAAATTTTTGCCTCGATCAGGGACAATAAGGTCTCCCATATGTGTGGTGCACCGGTGGTCTTAACCATGCTGATCCATGCCCCCGATGCTGCCAAATCAAGCTTTCCACAGATTGTTGATATTGCTACCGGCGGGGCTGCACCGCCAAGCCAAGTGATCCAATCGATGGAAGAAATGGGCTTCAAAGTGATCCATTTATACGGCTTAACCGAAACCTATGGGCCGTCAACGTTATGCGCCTGGCCGCCGGAATGGGATGGTCTTGATGCCGAAGCACGGGCCCGGAAAATGGCCCGCCAAGGGGTATATTACCCAACCCTTGAGGGGATGCGCGGGGTTGATCCGGAAACGGGCCAAGATATCCCCCATGACGGCGAAGCTGTCGGTGAGTTGTGGTTGCGCGGTAACACCGTGATGAAAGGCTATTTGAAAAACCCCGAAGCCAGCCGTGAGGCATTTGCCGAGGGCTGGTTCCATACCGGAGATTTGGTTGCCATTCACCCCGATGGCTATGCCGAAGTCAAAGATCGCTCAAAAGACATTATCATTTCCGGAGGTGAAAATATCTCCAGCCTAGAGGTTGAAGAGGTTTTGTTCCGGCACCCCAAAATCATGGAAGCGGCAGTGGTCGCGAAAGCCGATGACAAATGGGGCGAAACGCCCTGCGCATTTGTTACCCTGGTTCCAGGTGAAAGCCTGGCGCAAGCAGATGTGATCGCCTGGTGCCGCCAGAACATGGCGGGTTTTAAAGTGCCGCGTTATGTGGTCTTTGGCGAGCTGCCAAAAACGTCGACAGGTAAAATTCAAAAATTTGTCCTGCGTCAGGATGCAGCGGCAATTTAATTCGATGAATTCGCTGCCGAAGGCTATGTCTTGGCGGGATTTTGTGTCATTGATGCAGCCTCTTAAGTTATGCTGCCACCAAGGAGTAAATGGGTGAGTAATCAACATTTTGACGGCCCGCATTTTTTGCAATTACCAGGGCCGAGTAATGTTCCGGGGCGAATTTTACGGGCCATGTCGGCACCGACAATTGACCATCGCGGTCCAGAATTCGGTCGCTTTGCCAAGTCGGTTTTAAGCGATGTTCGGCGCGTCTTTAAGACGGAACAGCCAGTGATCATCTATCCATCCTCCGGCACCGGTGCGTGGGAAGCGGCGTTAGCGAATGTGCTCGTTCCGGGTGACAAAGTCTTAATGTTTGAAACCGGTCACTTTGCAACCCTGTGGCAGAAGATGGCTGAACGCCTTGGCTTGGATGTTATTTTTGTCGAGGGTGACTGGCGGCGCGGGGTTGATCCGGCACAGGTGGAAGCCATGCTGTCGGAAGATAAAACCCACAGTATCAAAGCTGTGTGTGCGGTTCACAATGAGACCTCGACAGGGGTGACATCACGGATTGGTGAGGTGCGTAAAGCGATTGACGCGAGCGGGCATCCGGCACTACTATTGGTTGATACGATTTCCGGCCTTGGTTCAATGGATTATTGCCATGACGAATGGGGCGTTGATGTGACCGTCTCAGGCTCCCAAAAAGGTCTTATGTTGCCGCCAGGATTGGGCTTCAACGCGATCAGCGAGAAGGCGCAGAAAGCTGCCGCAAAAATCGCCAGCAAACAGTCATATTGGCGATGGGATGAAATGGTTGAAATGAATAAGACCGGCTATTTCCCCTATACCCCGGCAACCAATTTGCTGTTTGGGTTGCGTGAGGCGATGGACATGATGTTTGAGGAAGGTCTGGAAAGGATTTTCCACCGTCACGCTCGCTTAGGTGAAGCCAGCCGGCAGGCGGTGCGCGCCTGGGGATTGGAGATTCAATGCGAGGAGCCGCGTGAATATTCAAATGTTTTGACCGCCGTGCGCTTGCCCGAGGGCCATGACGCCGATGCGGTCCGCAAAATCATTCTGGAGCGCTTTAACATGTCGCTCGGTAATGGCCTGAGCAAGCTATCGGGCCGGGTGTTCCGCATTGGTCATCTTGGCGATACCAATGATTTAATGATTGCCGGAACCTTATCCGGCGTCGAAATGGGCCTGTCATTGGCAGGCGTGCCGATCAACAGCGGTGGTGTGACCGCCGCCCTTGACCATCTGAAGTCGACCCCACAGGACATGTGAAGGGAGAAGTTGATGCGTAACTCACAGGTTGAAATCAAACCATTGGCGGCCAATTGCGGCGCAACGATCCATGGGATCGACCTAAATCTCGCCACCGATGAAGACCTCGATAAAGTCCGCCAAGCTGTCTACCATTACGGGGTCGTGACCTTGCCGCAGCAAGAATTGGAGCCTGCCAGTCAAATTCGTTTGGCCGAACGCTTCGGCACGCCTGAGCCGCATAAGATCGCCAAGGGGCTCGATGATTTCCCGCTGATCACGCGCGTCCACAAGGCCGCCGGTGATGCCGCAACCTTTGGCGTCGGCTGGCATACCGATAACTCATTTCAGGAACAGCCGACCTCGATTTCAATTTTGTCGGCCCGAACTTTGCCGCCGGTTGGGGGTGACACGCTGTACGCCAACCAATACCTTGCTTATGAAGACTTGTCCGTTGGTATGAAGCGCATGCTTGATGGCCTGGTCGGCGTGCACAGCGCAAAATATGCCTTCACGGTGCCGACAGCGCAGGAGCGCTATGGCAATGATGATGCAACCATCAGCTATGAAATGAACGATATCGTTTTTGCCGAGGTTGAACACCCGGTGGTTCGAACCCATCCGGAAACAGGGGCCAAGGCGCTTTACGTTAACCCCATGTTCACCATTCGCTTCAAAGATATGACAGAGGCCGAAAGTAAGCCTTTGTTGAATTTTCTATTTGAGCAATGCACCCGGCCGGAACTGCAATGCCGGGTTCAATGGTCAGCGCGTGCCGTGACATTATGGGATAATCGCTGCGTGCAGCATTACGCCATGGATGATTACCGGCAATACGAGCGGATTCTCGACCGGATCACAGTGCAGGGCGAAAAACCGGTTTAAGACGGTCGAGCGTTTTCAGGGAGGCCGTGCGCGTGGCTTTGAAATTTTTGATCGTGAATGCCTATGATCCCGACGGGCAGGCGGCCTTGGATGCGTCCGGCTGTACCGATCCGGCATTGTTGTATCAAGACATGCTGGCCGATCTCATGCCGGGCGCCGAAAGTCACATTCTGCGCCCTGCCTATACCAATGCGGCGCTTCCAAATGGTCACGCATTGGGCAGTTTCGATGGTGTCATTTGGACCGGCTCATCGCTGACAATTCATAAGCCGGACCGCTATGTTACCCCGCAAATTGACCTGACACGGGAAATTTTTAAATCCCGGGTGCCGCAATTTGGCAGCTGCTGGGCATGTCAAATCGCGGTCGTTGCCGCCGGTGGTCAATGCGCCGCCAGCCCGCTTGGCCGGGAAGCGGGATTGGCCCGTAAGGTGATGCTCAATGAGGCCGGCAGAGCGCACCCGATGTTTGCCGGCAAAGCAGCTGTCTTTGATGCCTATACCAACCATTCCGATGAGGTCATTCATCTGCCCTCCGGTGCGGTGCTGCTGGCAGGCAATGGCCATAGCCGGGTACAAGCTGTCGATGTGAGTTTTGATGGTGGGCGGTTTTGGGCGGTGCAATATCACCCTGAATATAATCTCTGTGAACTGGCAAATTTGACCAAAGCACGCAAGGATATGCTGATCGGCTTTGGCAAGTTTCGTAATCACGCCGATGCCGATGCCTTCATTGCCGACTTAGAGACTTTGAATGGCGATACCGGCCGTCAAGATATCGCCTGGCGCTTGGGGATTGATGGTGACGTACTGAACACGGATAGCCGGCGCCGTGAAGTGCGCAACTGGCTTAATTTTGTCGCTGCCGGCGGCCGGTAGCGGCTGCGCATTTACTTTATCTGCCATTCAAAATAGTCATCGCCATGATCGGCACGGGCGGTGACCTGCATGCGCCGGAAACGGTCATGCACATTCAAGGCACCAAGCCATAGGCCATTCCAGGCATCGAAATAGCATGGGTGTAGCGGTGAAGCATCGCGCATCAGCCGCCAGCCATATTGTCGAATGGTTATCCGCTCGCCATGCTGCTGCCACTCGCAGCGGTCGCCTGCGGCGGGGATGAATATGCTCATGAACTGTGCAAAATCAGCAAGTGTATCGCCGCCGATCGCCAGATCGGTTTGCAGTTCGCGGTAAAATTGTCGGCCAATTAATTGTCCGGTGTGATGGCCGAGGTTGCTGGCGTCAGCGGTGCCGAAATACCGCAGCAATTCAACCAAGCCATTGCTGACAAAGTCCATGGCGTAATTGCGATTTGCTTTTTGCAGACGGGCGGCGGGCCAATCGCTTAAGTCAAGCTTAGGGGCTGCAGCCGGATCAAAGGCAGGGGCAATTTCTTCGGGTGCAAAACGGGCTCGCTGATCAGGCCGTAATTCATCGTCAAATTCCTGAAAATAACCGGCAAAGCCATATTCTGCAGTGACATCTTGACTGGTGCACACAAAGCCTAGGCGGGGATTGTTCAAGCTGACGCCGTTGTGCCCATACCAGCCGTGGATATAACCTTGGCCGACCTCAATCGGCACACCGCAAATCGCGGTGCCGCCGTAAATCCAGCGGGGATGACAAAATCGAACCCAGGCCTTGCGGTTATGGCTGTACATGTATTCAACATTAACGCCGCCAATGGCATTTGAGAGGTAGTGATAACTGGCGCAGGCGACCGCATCGGGCAGGGCCGTTAAACCAAGCTTTTCAAAACTGGCCAGAAATCGTAAATGGTGCTGCCGGCGGAACAAGGCCTGGGTCCATTGGCCAACCGAATGGCTGCCTTGGCGGCTGGCG
>MDTB01191602.1_pt1 | contig 10489 bp, 13 predicted proteins | sample 811161 | NCBI WGS metagenome assembly MDTB01 (sample SAMN05326650, study PRJNA326480) | marine metagenome | isolation source: seawater | place: Mediterranean Sea | collected 2009
AAAAATGGCCAAGGAGCAAAAAACAAAACAATGCATAATATAGCCGTTAAAACAGGCGGTATCACCACCAAAGGCAATTTTGCAACATCCACAGGTGTTTTTTCTGAGAGATAAAACCCGCGAATTACAGGCTCTAGTAAATACCATACATTCATCAATGATGACACCGCCAGCACAATTATTACCATGATCATGGCATTATCCGCCGCCCCTGCCATTAGCAAAAACTTGCTCCATGATCCGCCAAGTGGCGGAATACCAATAATGGATAAGGAAGCAAGGAAAAAGGCAATGAAGATGAGCGGCATCCGATAGCCCAAGCCATTTAGCTGAGAGACTTTATTAAGATGGGCAGACACGTAAATAGCACCAGCACAAAAGAACAGCGTAATTTTTGCACTAGCATGCATGACGATATGCAATGCCGCGCCCTTTGCCGCCAGTTCATTGGCGAGCGCCGCGCCAAGGACAATATATGATAATTGTGAAATGGTGGAATATGCCAGCCTTGCCTTGATATCATCTTTTTGGATGGCAATGACGCTAGAGGCCAGAATGGTAAATGATGCCAGCCAGATCAGCCAAACAGAACCGCCCGTTATCGACAAAAAGTCATATCCGAAAATATAAACCACCACCATCAGCATGGTGAACACACCAGCCTTAACAACCGCCACCGCATGTAATAAAGCCGAGACAGGTGTTGGCGCAACCATGGCCGCCGGCAACCAGCGATGAATAGGCATCAATGCCGATTTACCAACGCCAAAGGCAAATAAAGCCAGCATCCACGGCACATAGCCAGGATCAATCTTACCAGCCAGAATACCGCCGGGGACGAAATCAAGCGATCCAGTTGCAATCCAAACCCAGATGACAGCTGGCAGCAGCAGCATTAAGGATGTCCCAACCAGAATACCCATATAAAGCCGCCCTGCCCACATAGCGTCTTTTGTTTGTTTATGAATGACCAATGGATAGGTCGAAAATGTCAGCACTTCATAGAATATAAACAACATGAGCAGATTGCCTGACCATGCAATCGCTAAAGCGGCATGAACGGCAATCGCATAAAAAGCATTGAATCGCGTTTGATTAGCCTCATCATTGCCGCGCATATAGCCAACCGAATATATGGCCGCCATAATCCACAACCCTGAGGCAACAAGCCCAAACACAGCCCCAAGAGGCGTTACCTTAAAGCTGAAATTGAGGCCTTCTGAAATGGATAGAATAAACCATTCAGGGGTCTCCCCATTTAGCACCGCTAAGGCTATGGTCATCGCGGCATAAAAACTAACAATGCCGCCTAATGGCCCCAAGATGTCGCGGATATCTGGCCGTGACCCAAACACAGGCGTCAGCACAGCTACCGCAAGCGGGACAACCAAACCCAGGATAATGGCATTATCAGCAGTCATTATGAAATGCCTCCAAATAAGGTGATAGACGCCATCTTGGCCAAGCCCGTGATTAGCCCTGCATCAATGCCGAGCCAGATATTAGCCCCTGCCAATACCCATAACGGAAGATAGATCATGGGCTGTTCAGGCAGCCGTGTTTCCGACTCATTTGCCGGAGAGAACCATAATGTTTCCACTAATCGCCACAAATAGATCACTGATAAGGCGCTGGATAGCAATACAATCGCCGCAATTTGCCAGTAGCCAGCAGATATAATGGCCGACACCAAATAGAACTTAGAGATAAAGCCAGCGGTTAGCGGGACACCGATTAAGCTTAACCCGCAAATCAAAAATCCGCTTGAAGTCAGAGGCATTCTACGCCCCAATCCGGCAAGACTGGAAAAGTCTGTTTTGCCAGCAACTGCCATGGCCAAGCCGCCAAGCCCGATAAACATTCCGCCCTTAATCATGGCATGATTGGCAATATGGATAAACCCGGACTGCACACCAGCCATAGTCGCCACACCAAAGCCAAGCACGATATAACCTATTTGCGCCACCGATGAATGAGCGAGCATGAACTTAGCGTCTTTTTCATATATAGCAAGGATCGTTCCTAGTAAGATCGCCATCAAAGCTAGCGGCATTAATACCCATTGCATGATCAATAACGGGATATCAGCGATACCGCCAAAAATTGTCATCAAGATTCGGATCAATACATAAAGTGAGGCTTTTGTTGCGATAGCGGCTAAAAGACTTGTCACCGCCATTGGCGCGTATCCGTAAGATGGCGGCAACCAGAAATGAACCGGGAAAACAGCCGCTTTGACCATGACGCCAGACACCATGAAAGCAAGCCCAATATAAACCGGAACAGGATTAGCAACATCTGGAAGTCGTGCCGCCATATCGACCATATTCAGTGTTCCGGTCATGGCATAGCAAAAGCCGACACCAATAACATAGAATGTTGCCCCAATCGCGCCTATCACCAAATAGTTAAATGCTGCCACCAAGGCGCGTTTATCACGGCCACTGCCCATAGCGACTAATGTGACTGAGGCGAGCGATGATATCTCAAAAAAGACAAACAGATTAAACGCATCTGCAGTCATGACCAAGCCCAGTAATCCGCCAAGTGTTAACAGCCAAGCGGCAAAGAAACGTCCCTTATCTTCATCATGAATGTCTTTGAATATCAGCGTATTACCTGACAAAGTTGATAGAAAACCTAAAGCTGTGATGGTCACAATGACTAATGCGGTGGCATGATCAACAGCAAACTCAATCCCCCAGGGTGGCGGCCAGCCGCCAAGATAATAGGAAATGCGTGTCATGGCAGTAGCTTCAAGCATATGCATAACCAGAACAATTGCCGCCCAAAACGACAGACCAGAGCCAAGAACAGCACCAAGCCAGCCTAAGCGCGAGGGCAGTAATGCCACAATAATTGCCATCACCAATGGGATGACAACAATAATGCCGGGCAAATGCAACATCCATTCAATCATGATGATTTGCTCCGCTTCCTCAGCTCACGCTTGGCCAGTAAAATATCGTCTTCCTCAATGCTGTCAAAACTGGCTTTGATGCGAAGAACCAGAGCCAGACCAAGTGCGGTTGTCGCAACACCAACAACAATCGCCGTCAGGATGAGAACATGCGGCAGAGGGTTTGAATAAAGAATCTCATGACTTGAATGACCATCATGGCCAGATTTCATAATGATCGGCGCCGTCCCGCCATTGATCTTGCCAAGTGAGATGTAGAATAAGAATACAGAGGTTTGAAACAGGCTTAAACCGATGAGTTTCTTAACCAGGTTCATGCTCGATATAAGGATAAACAATCCAATCATCATGAGCAAAACAACAATAAAGTAATTCCAATGCGAAAGCAGTAAATCAGTCATCAGATGCCCTCTTTTTTGGACTTTTAGCACCTGCTTTATTGGCTGGCTTAGCGTCTTTCTCGCGAGCTGAATATCTGGGAATATCAAATCCGGCAAAAGCCATAAACAACCCAAGAATAGTGCTGGCCACGGTTAACCCGACCCCAAACTCAACCAAGATAATGCCATAATGCTGGCCCTTAGCTGGATAATCTGCCAACACATCATAATTCAAAAACTCCGCCCCCAGCAGAAATGTGGCTATGCCAACGCCAGCGTAAATTAATGCCCCCAAAGCCATCAGAGCATGAACAATAGATGGCGGCGCCAGTAGCTTTAATTCGTCAAGACTAAACACCATGCCATAGAGAATAAAGGCAGCGGCAATAATGACACCTGCCTGAAAGCCGCCACCAGGGCCAAAGTCACCATGAAACTGAACATAGAGACCGTATAAAATAATCGGCGCAAATAGTGTTTTTGAAATGACGCGAAGAATAGGATTATTTTTCATTTACATCCTCATCTCTTGCTTCACTAACTTTGGCGCTGATATCCACTTTTTTCGGTTTTGGGGAACGCCCTGTCTTACCCATAAGAATGAGCAGAACCCCTAGCCCAGCGGTGAAAATAACAATCGTCTCCCCTAACGTATCAAAGCCGCGATAGCTAGCCAGAACGGTGGTAACAACATTAGGGATATGAAGCTTATCATAGCTTTCGGCTAAATATCGCGGGGCAACATGCTGATGCACAACAGATGCCGGATCACCTAATGCAGGCAGATAAGCCACAGCCCACATTAGTAATGAACCTGTGAAAAGACAAATCATAAGCGGCAAGATTACCAATGCTTTATTGCGTTTTTCCTCCGCTGGTAGCCATGCCATCGCGGCGAGAAATAAAACCGTTGAAAACCCGGCACCAACCGCGGCTTCGGTAAAGGCCACATCGACCGCATCAAGATTAACAAACATCGCCGCAGAGATGAGCGAATATGCACCTGACATAATAATGATGGCGAAAAGCCTGTGGCTAAACGTAATCATTAACGCGATCACAACCATGAAACTGACAAGAGAGATATTGATGAATAACGTGCTCATACCTTTCCCTCATTATTGGGTTTTGACTTGCTTTCATCAGCGCCTTGAAAATCTACCTTCTGGCTATGCGCGACCTGTGCAATCGCATGGCCGGAAATAGGGCTGGTAAAGAATAGAAATACGCCAATAACAATGAGCTTTACGGTTACCAGATTCCATCCTGAATAGAGACATAGCCCAAACAAGATCAAAGCCGCGCCACCTGTATCAACGACACCAGAGGCATGGATGCGCGAATACACATCAGGCAAGCGCACCAATCCAATAACCCCAATAATGATAAGCAAAGCACCAAATCCAACACTTGTCAGCGCAATATATGGAATAATATTTTCCATGATTAGCTTAACCTTCCCGTGCTGAATAATTTAAGGACGGCAAATGTGCCAATAAAATTGAGGATGGCATAAAGGATTGCAATATCAACAAACTCAGGGCGTTCCATGACAAAACCATGTAAAGCAATACCAATAATAACAATCGTTCCAATGCTGTTCACCGCCAAGACACGATCAAAGGCGGTTGGTCCCAACACCACACGAATGAGAGCAATTAAAACCGCAACCCCTAATGCTGCCATGCTGACTAACAAAACAGTCATTTCTTTTCCCTATCAATTTTGCGGATTTTCTCACCCATTTCATCGCTTTTTACATCATCCGCCATCGCTGTCGTTAAGGCGTGAACCATTAACCCACCACGCATAATCTTAACCGTGACCGTACCGGGGGTTAAGGTAATAGAATTGGCATAAAGCACCACACCTGCCTCACTCATTTTGCCGGTTTTCACTCTGAACATAGATGGTGACACATCATTGGTTAAAATCGTCTTGATTGTTAATAAATTGGACACAACGATTTGCCAGATTAGCCATAAAACATAAACTGGCAGGCCAGCCATCAAATGCAGTGGCAAACCTTCATTATCATATGTCGAAATGCGGGATGACATCCAAACACAAAAGGCACATGAAATGATGCCAAAACTAGTGATCAGTGGCGTGTAATGCCCTGACAATAACAGCCAAAAAGCAAACAAAACTAAAAAAAGTAATATCGAGCGCACAATGACCACTTTAATAAATTACATGACATATAGGATAAACATTAGAACAAATAAATATCAACAGAATTGTTAATAACTATGATGATGTCAAAATTGCACATGTTTTAATTTTCTTCAATATGATATATGTAAATAATTAACGATAAGGGGGTATTTCATGAGCGCAGACAACAAAACAAGACCGAACCATGTGCCAGAAGAAAACGTATACAAAAAAACACATTGGACAATTATCGTTGCCTTAATAAGTGTGGCAATTGCTGTCTATGTTTTTGTGCAAGCAAACGGATAAATCATATCAATAAAGGGGCAACATAACTTGCCCCTCACATCATCACGCTGTCTTGATCAGGCCTGATGATTTCGTGTGTTTGTTCGTGATATTAGTCGGGGTCGACAGAAAACCGGCCAAATAGACTGATAACTATAACCAGACATAATGGGAACCCTATCACTAGAAAAAGACCAATTGTTGCGTCCATGCGAACCTCCATGATATTGATTGTTTTTTGTATCGCATAATTTTTGGAAAGACTAGTGTTAATGTCACATCTGCCGATTGTTATGGCTGCCCCAAATGGCGCCCGCAAAACCAAAGCTGATCATCCTAACCTGCCTATTACGATTGCCGAAACGGTTGCTGAAGCTGGCCGCTGCTTTGAGGCTGGTGCAAGTATCCTCCATGCGCATATTCGTGATGACGATGGCACGCATAGTTTAGACAGCAATACTTATGATAAATTGCTCAATGAAATGGCGGTATCCGTTCCTGATATGCTGATACAGATCACAACAGAAGCCGCCGGGATGTTCACCCCACAGCAGCAAGCTACTTGCTTATTAGAGGTTCAGCCACAATTTGCCTCTGTTGGCGTTCGGGAAATGACAGGTTCAGGTGATAAGGCTGACCTAGCTTTTGCCGCTGATATCTATTCTCGCGTCAAGGCGCAAGGGACTTCTATTCAGCATATTGTTTACAGCCCTGATGATCTGACCTATCTGATCACATTGAAACAGCAACAGATTATCCCTGATGGCAGGCTCCATGCGCTTTTTGTTCTCGGCAGGTATAATCCCGGCTTTGTCTCTGAGCCATCTGAATTAGATGGCTTTTTGACAGATGATATCAATCAACTGGATAGCTGGATGCTCTGCGCCTTTGGGGCAAGCGAATATGACAGCATTATGAAAGCCATTTCGCATGGCGGCCACGGGCGCATCGGTTTTGAAAATAATATGTATTTGAAAGACGGAAGTTTGGCGCCGAATACAGCAAGTCTGATAACACAGATTACTGACAGTCATTCCATAGCAAAAGGTGAGGATACCAGAAGTACCCTCACCTGAAGTTAATCATTACAATGTGATAAGTTATAATATTATTAAGTTTTTGTTATTTATCCGCGTGAAAACTCAGGATAACCTTCAAGACCACACTCACTGATATCAAGGCCATTCATTTCATCTTCTTGACTTGCTCTTACGCCAATGGTTACGGACAAGACATACCAGACGATAGCTGAGGTGATTGATACAAACGCACCAACAAGAACGATACCTGTTAACTGTGCCGATAAGGTTGCATCTGCGTTGGAGAATACAACTGCAATTGTTCCCCAAATACCTGCAAACAAGTGAACCGGAATAGCACCCACAACATCATCGATCTTGAGCTTATCAAGGAGCGGTACAGTAAGCACTACAATCAGACCGCCAACACCGCCAATAAAGGCTGCCATAGGAACAGAAGGTGCAAGCGGTTCAGCCGTAATTGCAACAAGACCAGCAAGCGCACCATTAAGTGTCATGGTCAGCTCGACTTTGCCATACATAAGGTAGGTAAGGACAAGCGCAACGATAACACCAGCAGCAGCCGCTATATTTGTGTTGATATAGATATTTGCAATGGCATTGACGTCCTCAGCACTGCCCATAGCAAGCTGTGAGCCACCATTAAAACCAAACCAACCAAACCACAGAACAAATGTGCCTAATGTTGCGAGAGGCAAGTTAGAGCCTGGCATTGGGTTAACCTTGCCATCTGCCGTATATTTACCAAAACGTGGGCCGATGATTAAGACACCCATTAAGGCTGCCCATCCACCAACAGAGTGAACAATGGTTGAACCTGCAAAATCAAGGAAACCGATCTGGCTCAAATAGCCAGCACCCCAGCTCCAACTGCCCTGAATTGGGTAGATAAATCCAGTCAATACAGCACTAAAGACCAGGAAGCTGATGAGTTTTGCCCGTTCAGCAACCGCACCAGATACAATAGAAGCGGCGGCGGCAACAAAAACCATCTGGAAAAACCAGTCAGAACCAGATGAATACCCGTCTTCAATATTCACTTCAGATGGTGACCACATGGCAAAACTGCCAATCCATGTCACAACATCCATGTAAAGAAGGTTATAGCCAACAAGCCAGAACATCAGGCCGCTTACCGCATAGAGACCAATGTTTTTTGTACATTGCGCGGCTGTATTTTTGGCACGAACAAGACCTGCTTCAAGCATGCAGAACCCTGCCGCCATTAACATAACGATAAAGCCATGCATTAAAAATGATAAGGAATTAAGGATATAAGCCGTTTCAGGATCAACCTCAGCGAAAGCGACAGAAGGAAGCACGGCTAAAGAAAAAAATGATAAAAGGAATTTAAACATTACAGTCACTCCAAACTATTAAGAAAATAACGCATAGCATATTGAACCGTGTATTAATTGTGCTAGTTTTGCATGATAGCGTTGCATTTTTTGCAACACGTGTTCACCGCCATGACGTATTATTAACAGGTGCCCTTATGCAGTTCATGAAATCGTTGCAATTCATTACAGTCATTGCTGAAGAAAAATCCATTCGCAAAGCCGCCGATAAATTAGCCATTACCCCATCGGCTCTAAATCGCCGTCTGTTAGCCATAGAGGATGAGCTATCATGCCAGTTATTTGAACGGCTAGCGTCAGGGGTTCGGCTCAATACCGCAGGTGAGCTGTTCATTCACCACATCAAAAGACAACAGACAGATTTAGATCGAGTCAGATCACAAATCTCTGATTTGGAAGGCATACGCCGAGGCCATGTCAATCTTGCAAGTAGTGAGCATGTCCTATCCGGCTTTCTGGCTAATGAATTGGCACATTATCAACAAACTTACCCAGATGTTACCTTCGCCATGATGACGTGTGAAAGAGAGACCGCGCAAACACATTTGAACGCGCTTAATGCTGATCTGGCCTTAACGTTGGGGCCAGTCATTAGCCCCGGCTTCAAGACGCTGGCCACGGCTAGCATTACCCCCAACGTCATCATGCGTAAAGCGCACCCACTAGCCAATCGTCCAATGATACGGTTTTATGAATGTGCGGATTATCCGATAATCTTACCGCGCTTGACGGATGCGATATCTGAAATGATTCATCAGACAGAAATTAGCACAGGCGTTACTTTGCGCGTTGTAACCAAAGCGGATACTAAAGATTTCAGAGAAACGCTTTTGCTATATGAAGATGCTATCAGCTTTCATCTGCCGCTCAAGGCCAATAATACAGAAGCCAGTAAAATGATAGATGGATTGATAGACGTTAATTTACACAAAGCAGACATGCCGCCCGTTCTGTTGCGACTAATTCAGCTAGAGAACCGTGTGCTATCTGTTGCGGCATCTAAGTTTGCTGAACAACTGGTCACTTGTATGGAAAAACAATTTAATAGCTGAGTTTTGTCAATTGGCATGTAATTTGTTAATATAAGGCATGAGTTGATAGTATGAGGGTAGTGATGTCTGAAAAAAACGATAATCCTAAAGCTGAAAAACCACAGGAAGAACGCTTGATGGAATTACTGCAAAGCGTCTTGAAAGACTTTCCTGATTATGACCCGCCACGCATTCGGATGGATGGCGATATTGTCATTCCTTTGGATGTTGTCCTTAAGCAAAATCGGGAAGCGAGCAGAAGCATGGCAGAGGCGATCAGTAATATGATGAGTGGTGATCGCCCTAAACGATCCGCATGGATCAAATAATTATCCCCAAAAACATAGCATAAGATGAGGCAAGTATGAGCATTACAGATGAAGGCGAATATGGGCAAAAACAAATTGATTTCCTTGAACTCATCTGGGGCAAAGGGTTTTTATCCCCAGGCGGCACCGCAGAGGTTGATTTAGTTATAGAAGGATTGGACTTATCTGGTCTTAATATCTTGGATATTGGCTGCGGCTGTGGCGGCGCTGTCTTTCATTTGATCAAACAACATGGGGCATCGACCGCCATTGGTATTGATATTGAACCGCTGGTCATCGCCCGCGCCAAAGCATTAGCTGATGAATATCATCTTGGCGACAAAGCCAGTTTTGAGGTGGTCACGCCCGGAAAGCTGCCCTTTCCTGACAAGCAATTTGATATGGTATTTAGCAAGGATGCTTTTCTGCATATTCCCGATAAAGAAAGTTTAATGGCTGATATCGCCCGTGTGCTAAAGCCAAATGGCATCATTGCCGCAAGTGACTGGATGCGCCTGGATGATAACCCACCGTCGCAAGTCATGGCAGATTATATAGCCGCCGAGGGATTGGATATGCATATGTGTTCGCTAGACCGATATAGCAAAGCGTTATCGGCGGCAGGGTTTAGTGATATTCACAGATGTGATCGCAATGCATGGTATCTTGATCTTGCTCAAAAAGAGTGGGCGTCTATGACAGCCGAGCCATTACGGTCACAGATTATAGACTGTATTGGCGCAGCGGCAGCTGATGAAACCAGCGGTATTTGGCGCAAGATGATTGGCGTGCTTGAAATCGGTGAACATCGCCCTGGACATTTCCGTGCCAATAAAATGAGCTAATCAAAAATATAATTAAAATATGCTGAACATGATGAGGTGAAGTGGCGGGAGTGACGGGACTGGCGCAACGGTGGTTTCACGGATGGTGCAGATTGCGGCACATGGCGGGGTTGCCGTGTTTGGCATAAGCCTGTTTCATCTGCAGCAGGTGACGCCCTTATT